>CEWO01198400.1_pt1 | contig 22338 bp, 21 predicted proteins | sample 361561 | NCBI WGS metagenome assembly CEWO01 (sample SAMEA2623627, study PRJEB7988) | marine metagenome | isolation source: saline water (ENVO:00002010), including
TGAAGCAGCACCTGAGGCTGAGGCTGAAGCAGCACCTGAGGCTGAGGAGAAATAACCTTGAAGGACTTCGTTAATTATATTGCAAAATCTTTAGTTGATAACCCTGATGATGTTGAAGTAGAAGAAGAAGTTGTCGGTAATCGTCTAATTATTCACTTAACTGTTTCTGATGATGACAAAGGAAAAGTCATTGGCAGAAATGGTATGATTGCAAACTCTATTCGTTCATTACTAGATATCGCTGGTAAAAAAGCTGGGGTTAGAGTTTCACTGTCTATTGAATAATTGTGAAAAAACAAAATCTCATTGTAGTTGGTAAAATTAATGGTCCTTGGGGAATTAAAGGATTCGTAAAATTTACACCAAGTGTAAATGAACCAGGGTTATACGAAAAAAATAATATATTTTATTTAGACGATCAACAAACAGCATTGAAAGAAATAGCTGTTCAAAACAAGAAAAAATATTTACGATTTGAATCTATAGAAAATCGTAATGATGCGGAAAGTCTTGCAGGTAAAACGCTTGCTATTAATTCTCATGACTTTAAAAATATTAATTTGATTGACAATAAAGAAACTAGAATAGGCATGCAAGTGATTTCAAACAATTCTATTCTAGGGATGATCGAGCAAGTTATTCAAACTGGCGCAAATGATGTTTTTGTGGTGCGTACCCCGTCTGGTGAATTACTTGTCCCAGATATTGCTGATTTCATTGTTTCTGTTGACGAAGAAAATAATTTAATGACAATAAAAAACGAAGATGGATTATAATTTTAATCTATATTGAAATAAACACTTGCGCATAGTAATTAAAACCCATACTTTAGGTCCATGGAACTAGATATAGATAATCTATTTGTAGTGGATACACAAAACAAAAAGCGCTCGCTTGCTTCTATAATTTCTAAAAATACAGTTCTGATATGTATGCTTCGTCATTTTGGCTGAATTTTTTGTAAAGAACAAGCAGCTCAGTTGAGCTCCATAAAAAATGAAATAAAACAAATAGATATTGAACTAATCTTTATTGGCAGTGGTTCACCTGAACAAGCAAGATTCTTTCAAGAAGACTATAAGATAGATGCAAAAGTTTTCAGTGATCAGGAATTAATAATTTATAAAGCTCTAGGTGCAAAAAATAGCTTAATATCAAATATTACACCTGGAGTTTGGATCGCAGGCCTTAGAGCATTTTTAAATGGATTTATGCAATCAAAAACACAAGGTACCTATACGCAACAAGGTGGTGTTGCCTTGCTTACAAAAAATGGTGAAGTAGCATATTTATATCTTAGTAAATATGCAGGCGACCATATAGAACCTAGGATTCTGTTACAAAAAATAAAAAAAATAATGAGTTAAATTATTATTTATTTTTATTTACTAATGATAGGTGTATATTAGAGATGATTAATTAGCAACATGCTGCATTTTAGGAGGGTTTAAATGTTAGAAATAATACCAGTAATCATCATATTAATTGTTGGAATATTTTTATTAACTTTTTTTACCGTTAGCCAACAAACAGTGGTAATCATTGAAAGGTTTGGTAAATATAATAGAATGTGTAATCCAGGATTACATTTTAAAATTCCTCTCATCGAAAGAAAGTCAGGCGCCTTAAATATGCGAATTAGGCAACTTGATGTGCCTGTTGAAACAAAAACTGAAGATAACGTCTTTGTATCTGTAAGTATTTCTGTGCAATATTTTGTTTTGGAATCTAAAGAATATGAAGCATTTTATAAACTTCAAAATGCTGAATCTCAAATCACTTCATACGTATTCGATGTGGTTCGAGCTCGTGTACCAAAAATGATCTTAGATCGTCTTTTTGATAAGAAAGATGAAATCGCTGATGCAGTTGGAGCAGAATTAACAGATATTATGGAACAGTTTGGATATGGTATTGTCAAAGCATTAGTGACAGATATTGACCCTGATGCAAAAGTCAAAGCTGCAATGAACGAGATTAATGAAGCAGAGAGGCTTCGAGTAGCAGCAACTGAACGAGGTGAAGCAGAAAAAATCTTAATTGTTAAAGAAGCAGAAGGTAAGGCACAAAGTAATGCATTGCGTGGTAAAGGAATTGCTGATGAGCGCCAAGCTATCATTGAAGGACTGAAAGAATCTATAGATGATTTTCAAAAAAGTATTTCAGGAACAGGGCCGATGGAAGTAATGAATTTAGTGCTTCTAACACAATATTTCGACAGCTTGAAAGAAATTGGTACTTCAGAAAATAGTAACAGTATTTTTATGCCTCATACTCCAAATGCATTATCTGACATGACCGCACAAATGCGTGATGCTCTTGTGCAAGCAAGTCCAGTTACAAATCAGCCTCAATCAGCTACGCCTACCCAAGAGGTAGAGCCAAAAAATAATGACATAAAGGAAACTGTAGAAGAAAAGATTGAAAAATCAGATGATAAACCGGCTGGTTATTTTAATCCAGAAAATGCGTGATTGCTGAGTATAAATTATGAAAGGGTTCATAGAAGATATTGGCGGTCGTGCAACAATCATTACGATCATTATTATTATACTTCTTGCAATCATGTAAGCGGGGCGTAGCGCAGTCTGGCAGCGCATTCGGCTGGGGGTCGAAAGGTCGCTGGTTCAAATCCAGCCGTCCCGACCACAAATTAAGGAATTATTTTTAATAGTTCATCATTTGGCTGTTGCAGCCATTCATCGAATTCATCAACATATTCTCTGTATGGCTTATCAAAAACATTAACAAATTATTGACAAAATGAAACGTATAGATTAACCCAATATATAGAGGCAAATTATTATGTTAAATAAGATATTTTCTTTTCCGAATCCAGTTAATGAAAATGCAGCTAGAATCGTTGCATGTTGTGTGGTTGTGCTTTCCTTTTTGGGTTTAGTGACTAATTCAATTTATATTTTAACATTTTTATTATATGGGTTTGTTGCAAGAGTACTGACTGGGCCTACTCTAAGTCCAATTGGTCAATTTGCTACAAGAATTGTTGCACCGAATCTACCGAAAAAAAATGTTGCTGGCCCACCAAAACGTTTCGCACAAATGATTGGGTTGGTTTGCTCATCACTAACACTCTATTTTTTTATTATTGATCAATATCTAATTAGCGATTTAATTCTTGGACTATTATTAGTTTTCGCCTGCCTTGAAGCTTTTGTCGGATTTTGTGCAGGTTGCTACATATTCAATAAATTAATGAAAATAGGATTGGTACCTGAATCAATATGTGAGCAATGTCAAATATAAGAATTGCTTATATGTATCCATATCAAAAGCCCTTTTTTCTGAAAAAAAATATTATACAATAAATGAGTTACCCCTGTAGCTCAGTGGATAGAGCATTGGTTTCCTAAACCATGCGCGCAAGTTCGATTCTTGCCAGGGGTACCAGACTTCTAACAGAATAAAAAATAGAGGAATCTATGGAATGGTCTAAATACGAAAGCTATGAATGGACGACATCTAACTATGCAGATGATCATCCGTCAGACAGTGTAGAGCACAACTGGTATATCCGACCGTTTGATGCTCCAACAGTAGGCTTTCATCAAGATCATCCAACAGAACTTATCCATTTTGAGCTGGAAAAAGATACCTTTAATGCAAGTGCAGAACTAGCACGAATCTATGAAATCATATTGGATATTACAGGAAATCCGCCTGAATCATATGCAGTGATGTGTGCTAAAAAAATGTTTATTGCAGGACCTAAAGGTCTCTCAGATGCTAAAAAGATGCATAATGCGATTCATGAGGCAATGAAACAATATTTTAAAGGATGGATTACTCATTGGGGAGAACTAGAAAAAGGCAATGGCCAATTGTATTTACATCATTACTGGCAGCTTGCTCAGAAGTTTTACAAATTCTACGAAGGCATAAAAGAACCAACAGATGAGCAACTAAAAGAGATTAGTGCAGAAGTTCGACTGCATTGTGAAGTTGGATTACAAACAGATGATGATGGTTTTCATCCAATCTTTAATATAACACCTAAAAATTTACGAGGTTTTCTATGGAAATCGCTTGCAGAAGATTATGAAAACCATTGGAACTCTATCCCAATAATTCATTGTGCTAGACGTGACTGCGAACGTATCTTTGGTCTCAAGCTAGGCACTGATCAAAAAACATGTAGCAATACATGTAAAACTGCTTTATCTAGAGAGCCGGATGCTATAGCAAAGTCATCTATCTTTGAGAAGAGAGAAGTATAAGTGGTAAATAGAAGGGATACTGAATTAAGATGAAAAATCCATATCAATGGGCAAGAGAACATAAATTAATCTCGATGATTATAGTGCTAATTATATATAGCATAATATTTAATTAGTCCTTGTTAATTCTTAACATTGCACAAAAATAAAAACCGCAATGTAACCCACAAATGATTCTGATGCAAAATTAGTAAATCATCAAATTATTTTCTTTTAGCTCTTTTTTCTGCTCGTTTTTCTTTTAAGCTTTTACCTTGCTTCTTTACATTTTTTCTTTTATCTAGTCCCTTAGCCATGCTATAACCTTTAATTGATTCAATAATTACCTATTATATAAATATTTTTTATCATAATGCAAATCAAAAAATGCGTACAAATCTTATTCTTGCAACAGATTGAAAAAATAGATAGAATATTATTTATGTCACTCATATACTGTCCAGATTGTAATACTAAAATGCCAGATGCCTCTGAAGAATGTTTAATATGTGGCCATCAAGATCAAATTAATGAATCTGTTGGTGCATCTGCAATAATTTCAATGTTCATTTTTCTAACAATAATTATTATTGCTGCTGCCAGAACTTCTTAGGATTAATTATATTTTCTTAAAAAATTTGAACTTAGATATGTAAAAAAATTCATTGTATATTTATTTCACTATATGTTTTAATTGAACGAAAAGAGGGATATGTATTTAATTTGTACAATTATGTCCTTTAAAGAAAGGAAATAAAATGACAACAATGGATGTCAAAAAAATGGGGGGCTACTGTATGATAATTGGCCCAATAATAGCACTAACCAGCTATTTTATTCAACCTGGAGGCGTGCTTGGAATTGGAGGTACGATTGACGGATATGATGCTGCAGGTGTTATTAGTATTTTAGCTGCAAATTCTGGGTTAGGAATTATTACGGCACTATTAATTCCTGTGGGATTATTGTTGATTTTAGCTGGACTAATCATTTGGGTACAGAGTTGGAATGGTTCAAATGGATATGCACTAGGAACAATAGCTATCCCTATGGCAACTGCAGCAATGGTTGTATGGACAGTAGGAAGTGGTTTAGGTATTGTGCTTGCATCTGGAATCGCATCAGATACTGCTGTAGCTGAGATATTTTTTGGATTAAATATTATTGGCACATTTGTATTTGGAGCAGGGGCCGCCTTGCTTGCAATAGGCGCAGCTTCAAGAAGTGAAGTGAATAGCAATTTTGCTAATGTAGCAGCATTAGCTGGTGCAGTCGTCGCGATAGCTTCAGCAATAGCTCCATTTGCCACAGAAGCAGCAACTACAGTCCAAATGGTCTCTGGACTATGTTTTGTTGTATATTCAATCTGGTTTATTTCATTAGGCAGAGGATTAACTAAGTAATCACAAAAATAAAAGAGTTCTTGCAATCATTGCAAGAACTCTTTTATTAAATTGATAAAACATATGAATAAGAAACCACTGACAATTAATACGTTTACAAAATCTTATGGTTCTCTAATTGCAGTTGATCAATTATCATTAGAGATCAATTCTGGAGAAGTATTTGGCTTCCTTGGACCTAATGGTGCTGGGAAAAGTACAACTATCCGTACTATGATGAATTTTATTGCCCCCAGTGCTGGTGAAATTAAAATTTTTGGATTAGACAGTGTTCGAGACAGAGTCAAATTAAAGGAACATGTTGGATATCTTGCGGGTGACATAGCATTATATGGCAACATGACCGGACATCAGATCCTCAATTATCTTGCTAATTTAAGAAAAGATAGTGACTGGGCATACGTCAAGGATCTTATACGCAGGTTAGATGCACCTATGGATAGATCTATTAGTACGCTATCAAAAGGAAACAAACAAAAAATAGGATTATTGCAAGCATTCATGAACAAGCCTGACTTACTCATTCTCGATGAGCCCACTAGTGGGCTTGATCCGTTAATGAAGCAAGTGTTTTATGACATGGTTTTAGAGATGAAAGATGCAGGCAAAGCAGCATTTATTTCATCTCATGATTTAACAGAAGTACAAAAAATCTGTGATAGGGCTGGTTTTATTCGAGATGGCAAACTCATTGCAATTGAAAACTTGCATGATAAAAATGCTATGAGTTATAAAAAATATCAGGTTCGATTTGAAAAGACCCCAGCGATAGAGGAGCTTGCTGTAAGTAGCAATATTAAGATAGTCGCTAATGATAATAACATCGTAACCTTCGCAGTCACTGGTAATATAGATTCTTTCATAAAGGCAATTGCACAATTCGAGGTGCTTGATCTTGATGAGCAAGAGACAAGCCTTGAAGATGTCTTTATGCAATATTACGAAAGAGACAAAAACAATGTTGAATAAAAACTCTATTTATTTTCGCAATATTTGGGATAGAAGAAAAAGTTTAACTATCTGGACCATCGTATTGAGTTTACTCGCAATGCTAATTATTTCTATGTATGATTCTGTAGGCAGAGAAGCTGCGAAGCTATTTGAAAATAGTAATAACTTTACTGCATTTTTTGGTGGAGATGTAGATACTAGCTCTCCAGCAGGCTGGCTTGGTTTTGAGCTATATGCAATATTTTTACCTATATGTTTGGCAATTATCACCATTGGCATAGGGGCTAGCACTATTGGTTCTGAAGAAGAATCAGGCACATTAGAGTTACTGCTTGCAAGTCCAATTAATCGATCTCGTATAATTATTGAGAAAGCAATGATGCTTATCACCGTTGCTGTAATTATCCCTGTGATTATATTTTTAACAGTTTGTTTGTCAAACTCATTATTCATTTTCGGCATTGATCTCATAAATGTTTTTTTCTGCACAATCGCATTGTCTCTTTTTGGAATATATTTTGGTTTTTTTGCTTTAGCAATGCAATCGCTAACAAAAAGAAGAGGTTTAGGTATGAGCATAACAGGATTTTACGTTGGTGCATCATATTTTATGAATACACTATATACAATATGGGATTCGATTGAGCCAATGAAATTTCTCTCACCATTCTACTATTATGATGGTAATATGCTTCTGCAAGGTTCAGTAGATCCAATCAATTTAATTGTCTTGACAGGAGGAGTAATATTATTTTCTCTTGTTGCATATTTTAGTTTTATGAATAGAGATACTGGAATATAATTCCATGCCAAATGATCAAATTCTCAATAATGAAACCTGGGCAATTGGAGTAAATCAACTAATCGAAAAAGATCCTGTACTTGACAGCATTATTGCAAAATTTCCACATGAAAAATTTTCTCGTAATCCTAATAGCTTTTTAACTTTAGCGCAATCAATAGTTGGACAACAAATATCAGTTAAAGCAGCTGCTGCAATTTGGCAGCGCCTAGAAAAATTATGTAGGAATAAGATTACAATTAATGCACTAGCTAAAATTTCTGAACAAGAATTAAAAAAAATCGGTCTTTCGCGACAAAAGATTGCTTATTTACAAGGATTATGTGTTTTTAATCCAAGTAAAATAAGTTGGTCAAAATTGTCAAATGATGAGGTTATTAGTGAAGTCACAGCCATTAAAGGCATTGGTATGTGGACTGCAGAAATGTTTTTAATTTTTCATTTAGGTCGAAGAGATATATTACCAAAAACCGATATAGGTTTATTGAAAGCAATCGAACTCAATTACAAAGTAAGTGTAAGACAAGACCCTGAATTAATCATAGACATTGCAGAAAAATGGAAACCATGGCGAACAATCGCAACGTGGTATCTATGGAAAAGCATTGATCCTATAGCAGTTGCATATTAAGCAAGAACATATTTAATATATTATTGCAAAAATAAAGCATGAAAAAACCAAAAGCTAACTTACAATTAATTTCAATGATCCATATACTAAATGACTATACTTTGGGTGAAGAGGTGCAATATGTTGAATTTACTAAAACGATTTGTCATTAGAAAAATGTTTTTAATTCCAATGAGTATTATTGTAATAATTTATGTCGGCTTGTCATTTTATGTTACAGTGCTTTCATTTCAATCAATAGTGAATATTCATGAAGAAACTCCCGCAGATTACAATTTAGAATTTGAAAAAGTTCAATTTCAAGCTTCAGATAATCCAGAAATAACATTGAAAGCATGGTGGCTACCAAATAAAAATGAAAAGCAAGCAATTATTTTTGCTCATGGCATTGATGCAAACCGTGCAGTTAGACTAGAGATGTTTTCAAAGATACATGATCTTGGTTATCCTGCATTATTATTTGACATTAGAGGGCATGGCGAATCAACAAAAACAAAAGTTGGACTCACTGTGAAAGATATAGGTGATATTAACGGAGCAATTACATACCTTGCAGCAGAAAAAAATATTAATGAAATTTTATTATTTGGTACAAGTTATGGTGCATCACTTGTATTGCAATCTGCCCATACAGATCAAAGTGTACGTGGCGTAGTTGCAGATGCTCCATTCAATAATTTAGTTGAGCTGCTTGCAGGAGAAGTAGCTAGAAGGACGCCAATTCCTGCATTTTTTGCTAACCAATTAAGACATGGCATTATCTGGGCAGCAGAATTATATGAAGGAATTGATCTAAGGGATATTAATCCTGAAGAAAATGCAAGTAAGTTAAACTATCCAATCATGTTAATACAATGCTCAGATGATGATAGAATACCAGTTAGTCATGTAGATGAGATCTACGCAAAAGCACCAGCACAATCAACATACCTGAGATATGACAATTGTGGCGGTCATGATTTAGCGTATACAGAATATACAGATAATTACATTAGTGAAATAAAAACATATATCTCAGCTAGTTTTAATTAATAAAAATCTATTATTTTTTTTAGAAATTTTCTAACATGATTATATTTGATCCATTCATGCAGCTTCACGTTACCATAAATTGGATCATCAATAGTAGTTAATTCTAATTTACCAAAAGTGAGTAATTCTTCATTCAGGCAATGTACAATGTTCATTAAAACATCTTTGTAAGTGCGAAATGTCATTACATGGAAATTTTTTTTATACTCTTTTCTATAATCTAGCATCACAGCTAATGCTTCATTGCTAGATTGGAAATCAAGTTGTCTAGTTGCATAGGAAAATGTGTTCCATTCTTTCAATAAATTGACATTTACCTGGTCAGCTTTGTCCCTGTTTTGAAGATCCACTGACCAATCAGACCAATATTCATTCAAAGGAATGAATTGTTGAATACCCTGGACAGTATGCGTCTCACCAGTTGTTAAAGAAATATGACTATCTAATATTTTTTTAATATTTAAGCATATGTCACATATTTGTAAAGTAAAATTTATAGTATTCAGAAGAGATAAATCCCTGGGAATCGCTGGTTCAGTTATTATGGTTGTTTTACTTTTGCAAAGTAAACAATTTTCAATTTGACCCATATTTATTCCCCTTCAATAGATCAGTAAACATACCTGTAGTATTGTTTGCATATATTGTATAACATAATAGTTAATATAAATTCTGTTCGATAAAAATTGAATTGAGGCAAAAATTGAATATATCAGTTCAACAATCAATGTCATGTGCTTGTGAAGAGACTGGAAGTTGTTCTTGTGGAGAATCATGTACTTGTGGACAGCCAGATACAGTGTCATGGACTGATGCAAATACATGGCGTAAAGCGAGCATTAATACTCTTTGGTGTCTATTAGGTTGTTCTATTGGAGATTTTGGTACTATATTTTTCTTCCAACTGACAGAGATTGCTTTCCCCATGCTCGGAATAATGACTTTGGCTATCATTAACGGATTAACCACTTCCGTGATGCTCGAAACTTACATTTTATCTAGGCAAATGGATCTCAAAAATGCCTTTAAGACTGCAATGGGTATGTCATTTATTTCAATGGTTGCTATGGAAATTGCTATGAATACAGTTGATGTAGTTTTTGCTGGTGGAATTTTAATGTGGTCTGTCATACCTTTTATGTTACTCGCTGGATTTCTCACGCCCTTACCTTACAATTACTTTAGGCTCAAAAAATATGACGAGTCATGTCACTAGTTAATGCATATAATGAAATCTTGAGATGTTTGCAGAAAATAGAAAACAATTTATCAAGTCATTGAATGGTCGTGCTGCAATAATAATTGGAGGGCAACAGATTATTAGAAATGGCGATGTCCATTATAATTTTCGTCAATTATCAAATTTTTACTATCTTACTGGTTTTGATATCCCAAATGCTATTATTGTCTTATTGCCAAAAAGCTCTAAGCCGTTTGTAATATTTACAGAAGTAAAAAGTAGTAATCAGGCTCTATGGGATGGACCATCGCCAAGCCCAAAAGCAATTATGAAAAAATATGGAGCAAATGCAGTTTATGACATAAGTCAATTTCAAAATAAAATAAAACAATTGCTCAAAGCTGAACAGGTGATTTATTGTAACAAAGACCAACTACTTCCTGAAAATAAAACTATTAGAAGTGTATTTAATAACATAAATTTTAAGAAAATTAAAATCATAGATCCTAGTAAAATATTCACAAGATTACGAACATACAAATCAAAAAAAGAAATTGATTCTCTACAAAAAGCCACATCAATTACCAGTCGAGCATTATTAAAAACGGTTCGATCTATGCAGGCAGGGATGAACGAATTTCAATTACAAGCAATTTATGAAGGGGAATCAAAGTTTTTAGGAGCCCAGCGACAAGGATTCCCTCCAATCATTGCAAGCGGTGCTAATGCATGTACCTTACATTACATTGCTAATAATGCGAATATAAAAAAGAGTGATTTAATCCTTTTTGATATTGGTGCTGAACATGAATATTACACAGCAGATATTAGTAGAACAATTCCAGTTAATGGAAAATTTACTAAAACTCAAGCACAAATTTATCAAATTGTTCTTGATGCCCAAAACAAAGCAATTGATGCTGCACAACCTGGAAATACGTTAGGCGATGTGCATCTAGCTGCTGTGTCTGAAATATATAATGGCCTTAAAAAATTAAAAATTATTAAAAGGCACTTCAACGATGTATCAAAACAATACGATGCTATAAAAAAGTTTTTTCCGCATGCAACATCACATTGGTTGGGCTTAGATGTACATGATGATGGCTTGTATAGCAAAAACAAACATGAAACTATCTTGATGCCAGGTATGGTAATTACGGTTGAGCCTGGCCTATATTTTCAAACAAACTTCAATATAGAAAAAAAATATAAAGGTATTGGAGTACGCATTGAAGATGACATTTTTATCACGCAAACAGGGAACAAGAATTTATCTGCACAATTCCCTAGAGAAATAGAAGAAATAGAAAAAATTTTACAAAAATAAGCAAGAAAATAAAATTGCCTAACCTGTTAAGACAAAAAAACAATTGATAAAGTGAATTAGCCCTTAATTACTTTACGATAACTAGTTGCATATTCAAAAAGTCGATATATATTAGATATTACCCTCTAAAAACTGAATAAATGATTATTCTCAAAAAAAATAATTAATAAAGATAATCTTTTACTCATCAAACAACTAAAAAGGGTAATTCGAGGTTGGAGAAAAATATGAAAATTAAAAGACATTTTACAAATCAAAACAATGATCCATATAGCAGTATAAAATTTGATAAAAGGCAATCAAAAATTGTCAATCCAGATGGATCGGTTGTTTTTGAAGCAAATGACGTGATGGTCCCTGAAGGTTGGTCGCAAGTAGCAACAGATATCATTGCGCAAAAGTATTTTCGTAAAGCAGGCGTGCCTACTAAAAAGACTAAAGTAAAGGAAAGTGGCGTGCCTTCTTGGCTACAAAAATCTAAACCATCAAAAAATGCGAAAATGTCGGGTGAAAACGACTCTAGACAAACCTTCGATCGCTTAGCAGGAACATGGACGTATTGGGGATGGAAAAATAATTATTTTAATTCTGAGAAGGACGCAAAAGCATTCTATGATGAAATGCGTTATATGCTTGCAAATCAAATAGCAGCTCCAAATTCGCCACAATGGTTTAATACTGGTCTTCATTGGGCATATGGTATTACTGGGCCTCCTCAAGGTCACCATTACGTTGATCAAGATTCAGAAAAATTATCTAAATCAACAAGTGCATATGAGCGACCTCAGCCACATGCCTGCTTCATTCAGTCTGTAAAAGACGACCTGGTAAATGAAGGCGGTATTATGAATTTGTGGACACGAGAAGCACGTATATTTAAATATGGTTCAGGAACAGGCTCTAACTTTTCTAACCTTCGAGGTGCAGATGAACCACTATCAGGTGGTGGTAAATCATCAGGCTTAATGTCATTCTTGCAAATAGGTGATCGTGCAGCTGGAGCAGTAAAATCAGGCGGCACAACGAGACGTGCAGCAAAGATGGTAATTGTAAATGACGATCATCCTGATGTTGAGCAATTCATTGAATGGAAAGTTAGAGAAGAACAGAAAGTCGCTGCATTAGTCGCAGGTTCTGCAGCACTGAAAAGACATGTCGCACGAATCTATGATGCAATTAATTTATCTGTAGAAAAAAATGAGTTAAATACGCTCATTAAAAGAGCACGAAGAGACAGTGTTCCTGAAATATTAATTCAACGTGCAATTAATCTTGCTGAATCAGGAAAAGCGTTAGACATTCAAGAATTTGACACAGACTGGCAAGGTGAAGCTTATCAAACTGTTTCTGGGCAAAATTCTAATAACTCAGTAAGAGTTACTGAGAAATTTTTATCAGCAGTACGAAATGATAAGGAGTGGGATTTAATCAGGCGCACAGATGGTAGCGTGCATAACACAATTCAAGCAAAAGACTTATGGGAAAAAATAGCTGTTGCATCATGGCAGAGTGCAGATCCAGGCCTACAATTTGATACAACGATAAATGAGTGGCATACTTCACCGCAGGGCGGTCGTATTAATGGATCAAACCCGTGCTCAGAATACATGTTTTTAGATGACACTGCTTGCAACCTTGCTTCAATTAACTTAATGAAATTTTTTGTGGAAGCAGACAATTCATTTGATATTGAAGGATATGAACATGCAATTATGCTGTGGACTGTAGTATTAGAAATATCTGTTTTGATGGCTCAATTCCCGAGTAAAGATATTGCGCAATTGTCATATGACTATCGAACTTTAGGGCTTGGCTATGCAAACCTTGGTGCACTATTGATGCGCTTTGGTATACCATACGATTCTGAAGAGGCATTCAGTTGGACTGCATGTCTAACAGCATTAATGACAGGTAAATCATATGAAGTATCAGCAGAAATGGCAAAAGAACTTGGTGCATTCCCTTCTTATGAAGCAAATAGAGAAGATATGTTGCGAGTTATGCGTAATCATAATAGAGCAATCAATTCTGCAAAGAATGCTGAGTATGAAGGATTGTCTGTCTTCCCTATGCAAGTTGACTATAGTTTGTCACCAGATGCATTGCACATTGCTGCAAAGAATGCTTTTCAAAATGCTCTATCAATTGGAGAACAATATGGCTATCGTAATGCCCAAACAACGCTCATTGCTCCGACAGGAACAATAGGCTTGGTTATGGATTGTGATACAACTGGCGTAGAGCCTGATTTTGCACTTGTAAAATTTAAAAAATTAGCTGGTGGTGGATACTTTAGGATTATTAATGAGTCAATTCCTGATGCACTTCAAAACTTAGGTTATTCATTAGAGCAAACTAAAGATATAACCGATTACTGTGCAGGCATTGGTTCATTAAGTAATTCGACAGGGATTAATGTAGATACCTTATCAGAAAAAGGATTCAATGATGCAACGATTGATAAAATCAACGATTCCTTAAAAACAGCGTTTCATATTTCTTTTGCATTTAATCAATATGTAATAGGTAAAGAATTTTGTATAAATGAGCTAGGATTTTCAGAAGATCAGTTAAATGATCCGCTTTTTAATATGCTTAATGAATTAGGTTTTTCAAATGAGGAAATTGAAGTTGCAAATGATGCTATTTTAGGCAAAATGACAATTGAAGGAGCACCTCATCTTTTGGAAGAACACTATAATGTTTTTGACTGTGCAAACAAGTGCGGTCAATATGGTACAAGATATATTGCACCAATGGCACACATAAAAATAATGGGTGCTGCACAACCATTCCTATCAGGAGCAATTAGTAAAACAATCAATATGCCAAGTGATGCTACTATTGATAATGTTGAAGAAGTGCATATGGAAGCTGCGAATCATATGATTAAAGCTGTCGCTCTTTATAGAGATGGTTCAAAATTATCACAGCCACTTTCCGCTGCACTAATTGATGATTTTGATGAAGATGAAGCTGAGGATATAGTAAGTGAAACAGTTAACGGTAGTCAAGCTGAAAAAATTGCTGCCGCTGCTGCACATATGGCTCATGAAGCAACTAATGGCCAGCTTTCTGGACGTGGTAGCAGAGAAAAATTACCATCCAGAAGGCAAGGTTATGCTCAAAAAGCTCGTGTTGGTGGGCACTCGATATACATACATACTGGTGAATTTGAACAACGAGATGAAAATGGCAACCCAAGACTAGGTGAAATATTTGTTGATATGGCAAAAGACGGTGCGGCATTTAGATCACTAATGAACTGCTTTGCAATTGCAGTATCAATTGGCTTACAACATGGCGTGCCACTAGATGCATATGTTGATTCATTCGTATTTACAAAATTTGAGCCAAATGGTATTGTGAGCGGTCATGATAGAATACAAATGGCAACATCAATTATTGATTATCTTTTTAGAGAATTAGGTGTATCATACTTAGGCAGAGATGATCTAGCACATGTGAGCAGTATAGATGATGCAACTGAAACTGCAGATATAGAAGCTGAAAATCAGCAACTAAAAGCAGGCGTCCCTGCTGAAAACGTTACAGTTCAAAAAGAACCTTCTGTTACTACTGAAGAACAAGCACCACAAATTATTAATATTTCAGATATTAATACAAATAATGCTCAAGCAACTAGTACTGTAACTGCAACAATTACAAAAGATGACGTAGCAATTGCAAAATCTAGAGGGTTTGAAGGTGATCCATGTGATGAATGCGGACAAATGATGATGGTAAGAAACGGGACTTGCTTAAAATGTGTTGCATGTGGCACAACAACCGGATGTAGTTAAAAATAAGGCTTACTAATGCAGATTTATAACTTGTTAAAAACACGAGATGTTTCAGAATATACATTAATCGACTTGCGTGATGATAATGAGAAAAATATTTGTATTTTAAAAATTAAGGAAATAAATAATAAACTCCCATTAGCAGAATTTAAAAAAGACGACGGTTTATTTTGGGCATCAGGAAAACCTGATGCATTTAGTAATATAATTGGCGCCACATTTTCCTTGCAAGATGGTAGAAAATATAAAGTTGCATGGGTAAAACCACTTATTGATGAAATTACTTTTGCACCTGCAATGGATTTGTTCACGGCAATGTTACTTGTACGGCGCATGTCTTAATTATCATTCAATCAATAATTTTTCTTTAGACAAATATTCTACTTAATTCCTTCCATCTAATTTGAAATAGGTTTATGCTCATTGCGTAATAAAAACCTGGGAGCAAAAAAATGAATACGCCAATTGTACAAGCGCAAAACCTTGAAATGACTTACAGAAGTGGCGGAGTAGAAACACATGCATTACGCGGTGTTAATATAGATATCCCAAAGGGCGAAATGGTTGCTGTTATGGGTCCTTCAGGATGTGGCAAAACCACTCTGTTGAATTGTTTATCAGGGATTGATCAAGCGACAGGTGGCCAAATTACAATTGAAGGTACAAATCTCATTGATATGAGCGATAACCAAAAGACAAAATATCGAGCAGAGAACATGGGTTTTATTTTTCAAACCTTCAATTTATTACCTGTTTTAACAAGCATTGAGAACGTTGAGCTCCCTCTTTTAGTATCAGGAACAGGTACAAAAGAGGCTCGCCAAAAAGCTCAAAAAGCCCTAGAATCAGTGGGTCTTGGTGAATATGGCCACCACAAACCAGCTCAATTATCAGGAGGACAACGACAACGTGTCACAGTTGCGCGATCACTAGTGAATGAACCGTACATTGTATGGGCAGATGAACCAACTGGTTCATTAGACTCTGAAACAGCAAACGAAGTGATGGAACTGCTGACGAACCTAAATCGTAATGACGGATTAACTATACTACTTGTAACGCACAATAGAGAGGTAGCAGAATTAAGTAATCGAATTATTCATATGAAAGATGGAGTTATCAGCTCTGAAGAAAAGATAAATTAATGGACGAGCTATTTGGTGTATCAATTAACACAATCGCTCTTTACCTAAGTATTGCTTTTGGATTCGTAATCTTGACAAGTGTAGTCATATTTCTGAGAAATCGCATTATTGCAATGATGGGCATCAGAAATATTGGCAGACGGAAATCGCAGACTGTACTTATTTTATTAGGACTGATGCTCTCGACGCTAATTATTTCAGCTGCACTCGGGACAGGCGATACAGTTGCTCATTCCATTACAAATATCTCTTATAATCAATTTCGTGATGTTGATGTTATTACAAGCAAAGTGAATAAAGAAGATATTCAAGATATTGAAAAAATTGATGGTATAGCAAATATTGCATCGTATTATGTACCAGTTGTTCACCAAGCAAAACAACTCTCTGAACCTATTGTTGCACTTTCAATTACTGAAACTGATAGCAACCAATTCCCTACAATCAAAACAATTGATCAAGAAATAATTACAGCTAATGATTTGCAGCCGCTTGAAGCCATTGTTACAGCAAAACTTATTGAAGCATTAGACGCTAATATCGGTGACGAATTAACATTTACCTTTAATGAAAATATCTACAATATTACTATCGCTTATATCACGACAGAAAGTGTTTTGGCATCATCTTCGTCAGAGGACAATGAATACCTCCAAGGAAGGGTCATTCAAATAGGCGGCGGTATTATTTTAAGTGATAATAGTTATGCATTATTTGATCCTGAAGATGCAAAGCAGTTTCAACTAGGCACATTCGGCATTATATCAGTAGATGGAGGAGTCAATAATAATCTTGAGGATATAAAAGAAGTTGGCAAACAACTTGAAGAAAAAGATGTGACTGTTTTATTTACAAAATCTGAACTTATAGAAATTGCTAATACAGTTGGATCTATATTTGTAACTTTTTTCCTAGCATTTGGTTTGTTTTCTATAGGTGCAGGACTAATGCTTATATTCTTAACATTCATCATGCTTGCAGCTGAACGTAACTCAGAAATGGGCATGGCTCGTGCAATAGGTATGAAACGAATTAATTTAACTGAATCGTTCATTGCTGAAGGTATTGGATACGATCTAGGTTCAGCTTTGATTGGAGCATTTTTAGGTCTCGGAGTTTCATATGGTTTAATCCAAGCTTTATCGCAAGCGTTTTCCGATTTTGGTGTAACGTTGGCATTTAATATGCAACCGCAAAGCTTAATTATCGCTTATACCGCCGGAGCAGTATTAACGTTTATTACTGTGGTTTTTGCTTCTTGGCGTGCTGCAAACTTAAACATTGTGCGTGCAATTCGTAATATCCCTGAGCCACAATTATTTAGTGAATCTGCAAGTTCATTCAAGCACCTTTTGTTTGCAACAATTGCAAGCTGCATTAGTATACTTCGTTTTATTCCACCAATCATTGGCTATTTCTTAGTCAGATTGCTGCGCATTGATGAATTTCGTAAACGATACAGTAGTTCAGTCGGATGGGCTGTATTAGGGATTATATTTGGCTTATATCTTATATATTGGGGAGGCTGGAGTAATAATCAATTGTTTGCTTATACATCAGGTGCTTCTATAGTCTTGCTTGCATTACCCATTATTGGTGTATATTTTGGTCAGAGTCCTGCCCGATTATATACCTTGAGCAGTATAGTCTTACTGTGGTTTTGGTTATTGCCGTTGCCATTTAATATTTTTATTGAAGAAGCAAATACATGGAATGATCCAATTAATGCATTTTTTAATTTATTTGGTCTTGGGCATGAGCAACTTGATGGCAGCATAGAAATGTTTTTTGTTAGCGGTATTTTCATGACAGCAGCTAGTACGATGTTTATCATTTTTAATGCTGATAAAATTGTTGGTCTTATTGGACTAGGCGGCAGATGGTTCAAAGAGCTAGTGCCTGCACTAAAAATTGCTGTTTCTTTCCCACTTGCATCTAAATTCCGAACTGGCATGACAATTGCAATGTTTACGCTTGTTGTATTTGGCATCGTTGTCACAACAATATTAAATGCAAACTTTACAAGATTGTTTTTAGGGGGAGAAACATCAACGGGTGGATTTCAAGTACTTGTTGAAACACCTCCAGGCATTAAGCCAATCAATAATCTAGCTTCTACGTTACAAGCTTCAGGTGGAGTAGATCTTAGTAGTATTACTCAATTTAGTCGGCTCGATACCTGGGGAATAAATGTTGAAGCACAAGACCATCCTGATATCGAACAAGTTGATGGAATGATTGAAGGTAAACTTAACATCTCAGGAGCGAATACATCATTTCTAACATCTAATGCATTGAACATCAAGGGCATGGCTGAAGGATATGAATCAGCTAAAGACATATTTACAGCTTTAGCAGTAAACACAAACTATGCAGTTATTGGCGAGAGAGTTATTGAGCCAAGAGGACCTTTTGGTGACCCCAGCGCTGACAATATAGCGTTACCGGCATATGAAGAATTAAGAAATACAAGTGGGTGGAAGCCGTTCACATTGATTATAGAGCCTCGGCTTCCCGAATATCTAGACTCCACTGAAGAGTTAGAAGGTCCTGGGTTAGAGCTAACATGGCCTGAGCAAGTTGAGAAAACACAAATCACGGTCATAGGAATCATAGATGCTGCAAGTGAAAGTTTCATTGCAGACTTTGGCAATATGATTGTCAGCGATCAAACATTAAGGCAAATATTTGATAACAAGTTCGATGATGGAAAACAATTTTTTATGAAATCAACACATTATTTACAATTGGAAAATTCTTCTGATAAAAATGCACTATCTGTAGCAGCTGATATCGAATCATCATTATTTGGAACGGGCATACAAGCAACCTCAATTGCAAAAGTGCAAAAAGATGAAACAAGTCAGTCACAAAGCTTCCAAATTTTATTTGAAGCGTTTATGGGTCTTGGCTTACTTGTTGGCATAGCCGCATTAGGTGTTATTTCATTCAGAGCTGTAGTAGAACGCAGGCAACAAATAGGTATGTTGCGAGCCATAGGGTTTACAAGAAAAATGACAGCAATTGCATTTTTTGTTGAAGCATCATTTATTGCATTTATTGGCATTAGTCTAGGTATTGTGCTAGGAGTTGGTTTGTCATATAACCTAATCAATTCTCCAGATGCCCTAGGAGGCGGTGCAAATGAATTTGAATTTTATGTACCTTGGTTGAGAGTTATATGGTTTCTAGCTCTTGCATATGTAGCAGTAATGCTTATGACCCTAATACCTGCTCGAAAAGCATCCAAGGTTGCGGTTGCCGAAGCGTTAAGATACGAATAACTAGTGATAAACATGTTCAGCAGAGATTACCAACTCAAATCAAATGATAATCCAAATGGAACCTGCATCGTTTATCTTATGAGTAGAGATCAAAGAATCAAAGATAATCATGCATTAATCTTTGCACAAAATATCGCTAAACAAGAAAAATTACCATTAGCTGTATTATTTAATATTAAGTTTAATGTTGGCTATCGCTCTCAAGAACATTACAGATTCATGATTGATGGTTTAAAGCAAATTGAGAGTGCCTGTCAGAAAAAAAATATTAAATTTATTCTTACAGTTGGTAATCCAAAAAATGAATTACTAACTACATTGAAGAAATTAGAGCCAAGAAATCTTATTCTAGATTTCAATCCATTAAATGGTCCAAAAAAAATTCGAAAAATGCTGAAATCTAATCTCGATTGTGGAATTACAATAGTTGACACACATAACATAATTCCTGCATGGGTCTTGTCAGATAAGGAAGAATATGCGGCGCATACAATCAGAAATAAGGTACACAAACAATTGCAGAATTGGCTCATTGAGCCAGAAAAAATAACTAAGCATCCATATGCATGGAGTAAAAAGACTCGTGTTAATAATTGGGAAATAGTACAATCTGCATTCCTAAAGATTGCAAGTAATGGAAGTATTATTAAACAAAAATCTGGTGAAGTTTATGCAATAGAAGCACTGAAAGATTTTGTAGATAATAGGTTGAATAATTACGCAATATCTAGAAATGATCCTACGATAGATGGGCAGAGTAATTTGAGTCTTTATCTACACTATGGACAAATTTCATCATTAAGAATCATACTAGAGGTTTTAAAAATTTGTGATACTGAACCCTTATTATTTCAGAAAGGCAAGCTAGCTTCTTTCGAAGGCAAGCATACACAATTAGACAGTATTAATGCATTTTTTGAAGAACTAATAGTGAGAAAAGAACTTGCAGATAATTTTTGCTTCTATAACAAAAATTATCGTTCAAAAAATGGTTTAAAGAAATGGGCTTATGATTCTTTAGAAGCTCACAAAAAAGATACTAGAGAATTTATTTATTCAATAGATGAACTAGTTGCAAAGAAAACACATGATAGAGCCTGGAATGCTGCTCAGTCCGAAATGATGCAAACAGGTAAAATGCACGGATATATGCGAATGTACTGGGCAAAAAAAATTCTTGAATGGTCAATAACCGTTGATGAAGCATTAGAGAAGGCTATTTATTTAAATGACCATTATTCTATAGATGGTGGAGATCCAAACGGTTATACCGGTATTATGTGGTCAATTGGTGGGGTGCATGATAGGCCTTGGTTTGAGAGGCCTATTTTTGGTAAAATTCGATATATGAATGATCAGGGATTGAATCGAAGGTTTAATGTTGAAAAATATATTTCACATTGGCTAAACTAAATCATAATTAATGCATACGATGTAGTTTTTTTAGATGCTTCCTGGCAATCACCATTGCGCCATCCTCAGATGCTGCAAATTTAGGAGCAACTTTCCAAAATTTTGGTAAGTATGCCTGCCAATCAGATAGTATATTTTTTGCAATATCAGAGTCTGTAAATTCTGCATGTCTTTGGATAAGCTCTTTTAATAATTCAATATCTTCCTCCGTGTTGATTTGCTCTAAGCCAACTAATTCTTCATTGATTCGTGTTCTAAAGTCGCCTTTTTCGTCTAGAACAAATGCCATTCCATTTGACATACCAGCACCAAAATTTCTACCGGTTTCACCAAGAATTACTATCACTCCATCTGTCATATATTCGCAGCCATGATCACCAATCCCTTCAACAACTGCCCGAGCACCAGAATTTCTCACTGCAAATCGTTCTCCTACTAAGCCTCGAACAAAAAGGTTGCCTCCAGTTGCACCATACAAAATCGTATTACCAGCCAGCACTGGTGGATACAAATCATTCTTATTCTCTACAGGAACAATGACAATCTCCCCACCACGCATTCCTTTTCCAACATAGTCATTTGCTTCTCCAATTAAAGTTAATCGCATACCTATAGAAGCAAAAGCACCAAAGGACTGTCCAGCTGAACCTTTAAAAGTAAGATCAACAGTTCCATATGGTAAGCCTGCATCACCATATTGCTTAGCAATATATCCTGAAATTCGTGCACCTACAGTTCTATTTGTATTATTTATTTCATAAGTTTCTTCAGACTTCTTTGATGAATCGATATTATTTTTAATCGAATCCAAAATTTGATCATCTAAGACAATATTATTTGGTCGCTCATTCCTTTCCAATTGTACTGAATGTGGAAGGGTATTTTCAGGATCAACTGCTGTAATCATTTTTGACAAATTAACATTTCTATATCTATCTGCCTCATACTCATTAATTTGTTGTAGTAAATCAGCTCTACCAATAATATCGTCTATTGATTCATAGCCCAATGAGGCTAGAATTTCACGGACCTCCATAGCAATATAATTTAGATAATTTACTAACATTTCTGGTGTACCAATATACTTTTCACGTAAATCATCGCGTTGAGTGGCAATACCAACGGGGCAAGTGTTTAAATGACATTG
>CEWO01200154.1_pt1 | contig 22168 bp, 19 predicted proteins | sample 361561 | NCBI WGS metagenome assembly CEWO01 (sample SAMEA2623627, study PRJEB7988) | marine metagenome | isolation source: saline water (ENVO:00002010), including
TTTCTCAACTGAGGGGGTATCAAAATTCTTCCTTGAGAATCTAAATCTACTTCAAAAGCACCTGCTAAAAAGTTTCTTCTTATTTGTCTTCCAGCTTTTTGCCTGTTGCTTACATGTTCACCAAGCCTTGTAGATGTTTCAGTTTCAAAACCATTAATGGTGTATAGCTCTAGACAGCTGTCAGGACTCTCTTTAATTACGGCTCCATTTATAAATGCAGCTCTGTATCTTGCAGGCAAAGAGATGCGTCCTCTAGCATCTATTGAGTAATCAAATGAACCAAAAAAGTACATGTCAACTCCATTTATTGGGTATATATGGGAATTAAGCCCATTTATACCCATTTCTTATCATTTAAAGTACCAAATTGTGCTAAATTCGACAAGTATTATAGAAAAAAGTATTGTGTTTTTATAAAAGAATATTATTATTCTTATTCGAATAAACAGGTATAATTTAACCTATTGGAGCAATTAGATGTCTAATGTAAAAAAATGGCGAGCATATTTAATCGTTTTAAGTGATTTGGGCTCTCAGGGCAAAAGAGAAGATACAGCTGGTGAATCTGTTAAAAATATCCTTGAAGATAATAATTTTGTTGTTAATAACAAAATTATTATCCCTGATGATTTTGATAGCTTATCAACAATTTTAAAAGAAGAAACTCATCCTGATCATGTTGAATCTGATGTTATTTTCACAATAGGCGGCACAGGTTTATCTCCAAGAGATATTACGCCTCAAGCAACAAAAGCAATTTTAGATATGGAAATCCCTGGATTGACTGAATTAATGCGCATAAAGGGATATGAATTAAATAAGTTAGCTATTATTAGTAGAAGTGTCGCTGGCATAAGAAACAATGTGCTAATCATTAATTTACCAGGAAGTGAAAGAGGCGCTACAGAAAGTTTAGGTTTAATTATTAAACAGCTTGATCATTTGTTAAATCAAATTCAAAATAAAAATGATAATTATCATGAGAGCTCAAGCTATGAAAATTAATCTTTTAACTTTATTTCCTAATTTTTTTTCTTCTCCTTTTGAATCTTCAATTCTTAGTAGGGCTATTCAGCAAGAAATTATTAATATAGATATACATGATCTAAGAAAATGGGGTGAAGGAAAACATAAGCAAGTTGACGATACTTCTTATGGAGGTGGTCCAGGTATGGTTTTGATGCCAGGACCATTAATTAAAGCTATAAACGATATTAAATCTGCGCAAAGTGAAAACTCACATGTTATTTTGATGACCCCTCAGGGAGAAAAACTTGATTATGACACTGCAAGCAAGATTGCATTAAGAAAAAATATATTAATTATTTGTGGTAAATATGAAGGAATTGATGAAAGAGTAGTAGATAATCATGTCGATCAAGAAATTTCACTAGCAGATGTTGTTTTTTCAGGTGGTGAGGTCGCTGCTTTATCCTTGATTGATGCTATATCTCGATTAATTCCAGGGGTATTGGGTCAACCAAATTCTCTAATTGAAGAATCTTTTTGTGATAATTTATTAGAATATCCTCAATATACTAAACCTTCTACTATAGATGGATTAGATGTTCCAGAAGTACTACTATCTGGCAATCATAAAAATATTGATGAATGGCGTAAAAAACAAAGACTATTGAGAACAGCAAAGCGAAGAAAAGATTTATTAGAAAAAAAAGAATTAAACTCACAAGAAAAAGAATGGTTAGTTGAAAGTAATGATGAAACATAGAATAATAATTGATATTGTTTTTTGAAAAGAAATAACTATGAATAAAAGTTTTTTAGATAAAGTTCCTATAACTGCTAATCCTCATCTTGAGGATATTAGCCCTGGTGATCAAATTCGAATTTCTTATAGAATCGTTGAAGGAGATCGTGAAAGGCTGCAACCGTTTGAAGGCATAGTAATAAAAAGACGTAATGGTAAAGACGGTAGTATAACTGTTAGAAGAATAGCTTCTGGAGTAGGCGTTGAAAGAACTTTTCCTTTGCAGTCAAACAGAGTAGAAAAAGTTGATTTAATTCAACGAGGTAAAGTTCGACGCTCTAAACTCTACTTTTTACGTGGTCGTACAGGAAAATCTGCTAGATTAAAACAAAAATAATTTATTTACTATCTTATGTATTATTGGCATTATAGTTGAATTCAATCGTAATCAAATCTGCTAAAAAAAATTCCGCAAAAAAATTTGTTAGAGTAGCTGTGAATTTAGGTAGACCATCAAGAATGTTGTTTAGCTATCATTTAAAAGAACAAATGAATATCCAAAAAGGAAATTTAGTACTTGTTCCTTTTGCAAAAAGAATGCTATCCGCAATTGTTGTAGATGGCCCACTTGATATGCCTGGCTATAGCGGCAAGACACGACCAGTTGACAGCGTAGTTAATGAGATTCCTCCAATAGATATAAAGCATATGCACACTGCAAAATGGATTACAGATCGGTATCTCGCACCTTTCTGGGAAACATACTCAATGATGCTTCCTCCTGGAATAAATAAAAAACCTATAGAGTCAATAATTAAAACAAATAAACCTATCGAAGATATTGAAGGCGTAGCTTTAGAAATATTAAGTGCTGTAGATGATAAAGCTATCCCTATTAACAATTTAAAAAAAAAATTTCCAAATAAATTTTCAACTCATATATTAAGTCTTGAAAAAGCTGGTTTAATATCTAGAATTTACGAGTTGCCTTATCAAGATACTTCAAAAATTCATAATCAATACATAGAAATTAAATCCAGTAATTCTTCAGCTAATCATTTTATCTCTAATCAAATGGGTAATAAGAAAACTAAAATTGCAAAATTGATTAAATATTGCAATTTAAATAAAAATCAAAATTTATCATATGATCTGCTTATTGAAAAATTTGGGCAAATAACCATCAATCTAGCCATCAAGAAAGAATTAATTAAGATTAATAGTAATGATAAATCTGTTCTTTTGAATTTAGAAGAAAAAAACTCGCAAGAAATATTAGATGAAACCTGCTTGGTTCATGAAAAAAAAGCAAAAGACATTTTAGGCTTTTTAATAGATAAGTCAAATTATATTGAATCTTATTTAAATTTAAGAAGCATTATAAATATTTTTGGACGTAACTCTAAAAGCGCTATTGATTATCTATATTATTGCAATATGATTAATTTTGTTGGACAAACAGAAAAACTAGAATTAGATAATTCGGTGATAAAAAACCTCACATCTACTCTTATTGAAGACCAAGAAAAAATCTATAAAAATTTACAGGATTCAATTGATTCTAATAATGGCAGGTCTTTTTTACTATATGGCCCCAATGACTCAGGGAAAAAAGAAATTTGTTTACACTTATTAAAATCATTATTAAAGAATTCTAAGAGCGCCTTGGTTTTATGTCCAACAATAGAAAAAAGCCAATTATTTTTTGATCGTTATAAAAAATTTTTTAATCGTAATTTTACTTTGATGAATTCACAATTTTCAAAACAGGAATTTCAAAATAAATGGAGTCAAATTAATAATTTGGATTCCCAAATTGTCGTTTCAACAAAATTTGGCTTTACTTTACCCATTAAGAATCTTAAGGTTTTAATAATCTCCGACGCTGATCATTTTGCATATAAACAAAATTTTAATTTGCCTAAGTATGATATTCGTGAAATTGCCGAATATTTATCAAAAAAATTTAATGTTATTACTATTTTTTTATCTACTACAATGGATTCTTATCTCTGGTTTAATGCATATCATCAAAAAATTGAACGCATTGATCTTCCAGGTAAAATAAACAAAATATTACAAACTAACGGCAGATATAAGGCATGGCGAAAAATTAGTGCACCAAATATTACCATTGATGAAATACAGGATCCTTCAGTTATTTTTTCAGAGGAAGTCATCAATGACCTACGTAAGAATACTGAAAAGGGAATTCAAAGTATTGTTATTATTAATCGGAGAGGGTACGCAAGATATCTCGAGTGCAAATGTGGTAAAAAAAATCTGTGTCAAAAATGCAGTTCTCCTATATCTGTTCAGCAATCAGACAATATGAAAAGTGGCAATCGTTATTTTCAATTTTGTTATCAATGCGGATATAGATCAAGGCTGCTAAATGATTGTCCTGAATGTAAAAGTCAATTTTTTCCTTTAAGAGTGGGCACTGGTTATGTAGAAGAAAAATTAAGATCAATTTTAGATAAAACAAAGATTGTTAGGCTTGATAGTGACTCAATTGCTGCATATGGCTCAGAACAAAGACTACATAATGCAATTAAAAGTGCTGATATTATCATAGGTACAAAAAAAGTTTTAGATATTTATGACTTAAAAGATGCTACGTATCTTTGTTTGTTGTTACCCGAATATCATAATAATGAATATGACTATAAATATAATGAAGGAATTTTTCAATTTATTATGGAAGCATCAGACATAATTGATAGCACTAACCCATTAAATAAATTAGTTGTTCAAGCCTTAAATCCTAATAATGAAGTTATACACTTAGCATTACAAAGAAAAATTGATGAGTTTTATATTAAGGAATTGGAATGGCGATCAATTTATGAATATCCACCACTAGTTCAGCTTTTTAAATTTGAATTCAGTCATATTGATGGTAGTTATGCTGCAGAAGAAGCAAATAGACTTTATAGATTATTGAAAAAAACATTGATTAATAAAGATATTAAAATTTTTGGTCCTATTAAATTGCATAATGACATGATAAATAATAAATATCGATGGACTATTTATGTTAAAGGAAATGAAGCAAGTGCAACATTGCACCAGGTTGATATCCCATTCGGTTGGCAAGTAGAGTTAAACCCAGATAATATTGCATAAAGGATACAAATGATGAGACCAATAAGATATTTAGGTGACCCAGTTCTAAGAGGTAAAACCGAAAATGTCAAAAGCATTAATCAGGATATAAAATTATTAGTTCAAAGTATGTTTGCTTCGATGCAAAAAGCAAATGGTGTTGGGCTTGCTGCGCCACAAGTAGGTGTTAATTTGGCAATTGCAGTTATTGATATTCCAGGGCACTTACCTTTTGCGATCATTAATCCTAAGATCACAAAATCATCTGGGAAGCGCATCGTTGAAAATGAAGGTTGCTTATCTGTTCCTGGATATAGAGGCAATCCGCAAAGAAGCATTGAAGTTCATGTTGAGGCTACAAATTTGGATAATAAGAAGATCAAATTTCAGGCAACTGATAATCTACTAGCACAAGTTCTAGAGCATGAAATTGACCACTTAAATGGTACGTTATACTTGGATCGAATCGATGATATGTCCAGCGTGCAAAAATTGAATACAATGAATTGGGAAGAAGATGATTAACGTAACAACTCCATTTGTTTTTATTGGACTTAAATAATGGAATTTATTTTTCCAGTTGTTATAGTTGCTGCATTTTATTTTATTCTTTTAAAGCCAGTTTTAGGAGAGCAAAATAAGAGAAAAAAAGTTATTGCTAATTTAAATGTTGGTGATAGAGTAGTAATTTCAGGAGGCATTATTGCTGTCATAAATGAAATTCTAGTGACTGACGATGGTGCAAGTATTTTGAAGTTGTCTTTGTCCAAAAAAAATTTTATTTATGTATATCCTGAAGCCGTGGAAAGACTTGTTGAGGATAGTGTTATTAAAAATTTAGACGATATAATAAATTAAATGAGAAAGTAGTAAATATGTCTAGAAGATACACATTTTCATTAATGCTTTCTATCTTTTTTATTTTGTTTTCTATATATCTTTTCTTTCCAAAACAAATACCAGGCTTCTTGCCTCAAAGTGTTTCTGAAAATCTTATTTGGCCTTCAATTGGTGGCGGCATTACTATCGGTGATGCACAGAGAAATGAAATGAGATTAGGCTTAGATTTACAAGGAGGTACTCGTCTATTGTTGAAAGCCATTTTCCCAGAAAACTTTGAAGGCAATGCCGAATCTGTTATTGAGGGTACTATTCAAGTGTTACGAAAGCGTGTGGACGGAGCTGGCGTCTCTGAATCTGAAATAACTTTGCAGGATAATGATAAAATTTCTATACAGTTGCCCGGCCTTTCAACTGAGGAGGCGAGAAATTTACTTGGGCGTACTGCAATGTTAAAATTTTGTGAACCAGTTGAAATTGCTCCTTTTGAATCAGAATCATGTGATCCTGCTGGCGACTTTGTTCAAGCCTTTGGGGAAGTTGAAAATAATATTATCCCTATGTCTGGTTCATTACTAAAAGCCAATTCATATGTGGGGACAGATGCACTGGGTAATCCAGCCGTTGTTTTTGAATGGCAGGGGGATGGACCAGAGGTTTCAAGGCAGGTTACATCCAGATTAATTGGTAATCGATTGGCTATCTTTCTTGATGACGAGGCTTTGTCAGCACCTACTGTTCAGGCGACCATTACAGAAGTTGGTCAAATTACTGGTTTGAGTCTCGACAGAGCACGACAATTAGTTATTCAATTGAATTCAGGTTCGCTGCCTGTTGATTTACAAATTTTATCTGAACAGAGCGTTGATGCTACTTTGGGAAAAGATTCTGTTGAACAATCTTTAATTGCTGGTCAATTAGGCCTTTTGCTAGTTTGTATATTTATGATTTTATATTATGGATTCATGGGCCTTGTATCTGTTGTCGCTCTTTTAGCATATTCATTGATTACTCTTGCTGTATTTAAATTGATTCCAATTACACTTACGCTTGCTGGTATTGGTGCTTTTGTATTGTCAGTAGGAATGGCCGTAGATGCAAATATTCTTATCTTTGAGAGAATGAAGGAAGAGTTAAGGCGAGGCAGAAGCTTTGTTAGTTCTTTGGATATTGGCTTTGGTCGAGCATGGCCGTCAATTCGAGATTCTAATGCTACAACATTAATTACATGTTTAATTTTGTATTCTTTAGGAGGAGGTATCTCCTTGCCAGGCATGGGAGCTTTTAGTGCACCATTAGTGCAAGGCTTTGCTATTACATTAGCTATTGGAGTGCTGATTTCAATGTATACTGCTGTCTTTTTTACAAAATCTATGCTTTATTTTCTTGGTAAATCAAAATTTGTTAGAAAAATTACAGGCGAAGACTTATGAAATTGAATTTTGTTAAAACCAGATTTTATTTTTTTGCTGTAAGCGGTGTTTTAATGGTATCCTCAATTATTTTATTGCTAATTCCTCCTGCGCTTGTCCCAGGCATAGATTTTTCTTCAGGAACGACAATGTTGATATCAAGTGAAACTAGATTCCAGCAAGCTGAGTTAAGAGAATTATTTAATGGTTTAAATCATCCTGAAGCAAGAATACAAACTTCAGAAACTGATGACGGTTTTCAATATCTTATAAGAACTAAAGAACTGCAAGTTCCCCAGGATGCTTTTACTTATGCTGGCTCTGTTACAAATATAAATAAGCAGATTTCTTCTCCTCGAAAGATTGAAAAAATTGGCACTCTTGTTGCAGGCGGTAATGAAGATACAAAAGAAATAATTTTCCTAAGAGGCTTATTAGATTCCGAACGTTCTTTAATGAAGATTGCTTGTGATTATAATTTAGGAGGCATTGAATTTGAGGTGCCTCGTGACACTATTTTGGATGTCATAGTTGAAGCGGATGAAAGTTGTGGTGCTCAAAAAAGTACGCAGTCCTATACAGTGCTGTATGAAGACAAACTAGCTTTTATTGTCGGAAGTGATGCACGGGATTATGCACCTATAAAACAGGAACAATTCATTAGTTCAGGATTGGGTGAGCGCTCTGAAATTGAGCAAGCAATTTATAATCAGTTTGGTGAGTTCCAACTATTAGAATTTTCATCGGTTAGTCCAATAGTATCTAATATCGCCGTCAGAAACGCATCTATAGCTGTTATTATTGCAACTTTTTTTATTATGGCTTATATTGCATATGCATTTAGCGAGATGCCAAAACCATTTAGATATGCTCTAGCTGCGATAGTTGCCCTTGTGCACGATATAGTTATTGTCATAGGTATTTTTTCTATTCTAGGTAAATTATGGGATTTTGAAGTCAATCTTATGGTCATCACAGCATTGCTAACTATTTTAGGATTTTCGGTACATGATTCCATTGTTGTTTTTGACCGTATTCGAGAAAATATAAATAGAAATCCATTAAACGATTTCATAGATAACGTTAATACAGCATTAATTGAAACTTTAGCTCGTTCATTAAATACATCAATTACATTATTATTAACCATTATGACAATGTTATTTATTGGCGGTGCTACCATTAAGGAATTTTTAGTGACAATGATGGTTGGTGTAATTATTGGAACATATTCCAGTATAGCAATTGCTGCTCAATTTCTTGTTTCATGGGAAGCAGGCGATTTTGATAAAGCTATTAAGAAAATTGGCTTACGTAAATCTATTTGAATAAAATTCTATACTCGTCCTGACGAATAGTAATATGTTCTTCATCCATATTTTCAAGAATAAATTGAGCCACTTTTCTGTTGATGCCTAAAAAATCTCTTACTTGGGCAAGTGTTACTTTAGAATTCTTTTTTAATAGATCGATAATTTTACTTTTTGCATCTTCATAGTTTTTTTCATATAAATATAAATTTTTTTCAATGATTTTTACTTCTTTTTTTGTAGCAAGGATCCTTTGTAATTCTTTAGAAGGATTGATTTTTATAGGATGGAGATTAAAAGCTTTGATTTGTTGAATTGTTTCCTCAAGTAATAAGGATTGTTTGCGCGTCAATTGATTTCTTATATTGGTTAAATAGAATTCACGTCCATTGTCGGTACCTATAGCATCAATTTGTTCGATGACTTGATACAATAAATGTTCTTCGATATTCATTTTTTGAGTAAGCTCTCGTAAGTGAATTGAATTTTTTAATTTATTTTTTTCAAAATATTTTTCCATTTTTAAAGTTACTTGTTTTATTAATTTTTCAATTGTTTCAGTAGCAGCAAGGAAATTATTACCTTGAAATTTGTAATATGTAATTTTATTTGAACTGATTAGATTATCTATATTTTGCTTCATTTCTTTTAAATTCATATGCGCAATTTCAGAGAGATTGTCTTCTTGAATTGTCTTTCTATCTATGATTGCTGCAAGGATCATTTCTGAAACATTGCGTTTAGAAATTTCTCTTAATCTATAGATTTCTTTTTCATTAAATCGATTATATTTGTATGTTGTAGTTCGTAAGATTTCACCGCCAGCAATAGTCTCACCAGAAAATCTAATAATAAAGTTATCAAATTGATTTATAGAAATTGGTTGAAAAAGTTGGATTTGACATAGTCCTTCTATATTTTTATTTAATTCGTCTATTCCTAAAAGTTTAATTCTTGCTTCCGAATGCGCAGTACCTATATGTAACATTATTTTTTTATTTGTAATAATTTTTTTTTCTGAAATATTTCTAATGGACGCATCAAATTTTGTAGCTATGAAGTCATTTTGTATTGGTCGTATCACATCACCGCGATTTATTTGATCCTTATCAATACCTTGAAGGTTAATTGCTAGCCTGGAATTAGCCATTCCTTTTTTTACATCATCTCCATTTACTTGCATATTTCTGATTTTTGCTGATTTTTTCTTTGGCAATATTATAATTGAATCTCCGACACTCAAATTGCCATTTGTTAAAGTACCAGTTACAACTGCACCAAATCCTTTTAAAGTAAATGAACGATCAACAAAGAGTCTGGGATTATTTTGTAAAAATTGCTCTTTTCCATCATCCAAGTATTTTTCGATTGATTTTTTTAATCTATCAATAGAATTTATGGAATCATCAATCCTGATAATTGGCAAATTATCTTTTATATTAGCAACAGAAGTTTTTAGCTTGATTAAGGAGCGAATATCAGTTTCAATTAGACTAATTTCTTTTTCATCAGGGAATAAATCACATTTAGTAATAGCTATAATTATCTTCTTGATGTTAAGTAATTGAATAATATTAAGATGTTCAATAGTTTGAGGCATTATACCTTCACCTGCTGCAACCACTACAATAGCTAGTTCTATAGAATGCATGCCTGCTATCATATTTTGAATAAATTTTTCATGACCAGGAACATCAACAATTGATATTTGATCATTTTTTGAGTCCTTGAAATGAGCGAAACCTAATTCAATACTCATGCCTCTTTGTTTTTCAATGAGTAAATTATCTGTCTCCATACCCGTCAACCTTTTAACGAGAGTTGTTTTACCGTGATCAATATGTCCTGCTATACCAATAATGTGCATGTGATTAAATATTCATTCTAATTAATTTATATAAAATTTTGAAAAACTTCATTTGATAGAAGGATTCCTTTTTTTGTCAACTTAATATGCGATTCATTTTCAATCAGTAAGCCATTTAATTTATTTTTTTCAATAATATTTTTATAAATTATGCGCGGGTCTTTTTTATGTTTTATTTTGAATTTTTCAATGTTAACCCCTTCAATCATTCTTAAGCCAAATATCATTGAGTCATTCAATAAATCTTTATTTGAGACAAAATCGCCATCTACAACTTGTTTCATTTTGATTTCGTTATTAGCGTCAGCTTTCATATCTTGAAGAATATTTATGTACTCTCTAGGATTTTTAACATTAGAAAATCTTTTATTTGATAAAAATGAATGAGCTCCTGCCCCAATGCCAAGATATTCACTCATATCCCAATAGGCACTATTATGGATACTTTGGAATCCTTTTTTAGACCAGTTTGAAATTTCGTAATGAATAAAATCTGCATCTTTTAGTGTTTGAATAGTATATTCATATTGTTCTGCTGCTAAATCATCATCGGGCGGCGACAATTCTCCTTGTTCGATTCTGTAATTTAGCAGTGTTCCTTCTTCAACACCGAGTGCATAGCAGGAAAGATGTACAGGTTCTATTTCAATAGTTTTGTTTAATGTATGCTTCCAATTATCCATTGTATGGTTTACTAACCCATACATTAGGTCTAAGTTAATGTTTTTAAATCCATAATTTTGTAAAAATTTGATTTGCTTTAATGCGAAACTAGCCGTGTATTGACGATCGAGTAAATCAAGCTCTGCATCAATTAAAGATTGAATGCCAATGGATAGGCGATTGATCCCGCTATCCTGTAACTCCTTAATATTCCAATCAGGGATATCATCAGGATTAATTTCTGCAGTTATCTCTGCTGACTTATTCAAATTTGTAGATTCATTAATGATGCTTATAAAATTTTTCAATTTTGTTACAGGCATTCTGCTCGGTGTGCCTCCACCAATAAAAATTGATACAACTTCATTATTTTCTAAAGTAGGAGCCCACAACTTTAACTCCTTAATAATGGCCTGCTCATAGTCATCAATCATATCATCAATGCCTTCGTATGCATTAAAATCACAAAAATTACACTTTTTTTTACAAAAAGGTATATGAATATAAAGACTTATAGGAGATAAAGATTTACATTTGTTAGACAAGTATTTTTTTCCTTTATTTTTTATTTCATAAAAGGATCACATTTCTAATGAAGAAAAATCAAGTGAAGGTTAAAATTTATTCAATGATTATTTTGTAAATAGGTTAAAAAATGTTAAAGAATAATATGTGTGGATCATTGCAAATTAAAGATGCGGGTACTGAAGCTATCTTAGCAGGCTGGGTAGCACGCAGAAGAGATCACGGAGGATTAACCTTTATTGATTTACGTGATTCATCAGGAACTATTCAAATTGTTATTGAAAATAATAAAATCAATTTACCGGAAAAAGATATAAATCAAATTCGTAATGAATGGGTTTTGGGTGTTAAAGGGATTGTAACTGAGCGACAGGAGAGCGCACGTAATCCTAATATGCCTACTGGAGATATCGAAGTCAGTGTTACTGAGCTTGAAATTTTGAATGAATCACAGACACCTCCTTTTCCAATTAACGAGGAATTGAGTCTAGATGAAGCTAATAGAATGAAATATAGATATCTAGATTTAAGGCGTACTCGAATGACACGAAACATCCAATTGCGTCATGAAGTCATGCATTTTATTCGAAACTTTTTAACAAACAAAGAATTTATTGAGATAGAAACTCCAATACTCAATGTTGCAACTCCTGAGGGAGCGAGAGATTATGTAGTACCAAGCAGGATACATCCAGGAAAATTCTATGCTCTACCGCAATCACCACAACAATGGAAACAACTTTTAATGGTTAGTGGTTTTGAGAGATATTTCCAAATTGCAAGATGTTTTCGAGATGAAGACTTAAGATCAGATAGACAGCCAGAATTTACGCAGCTTGATATTGAAATGTCATTTGCTGAAGAAAATGACATTTTAGTGCTGATAGAGGAACTGATGCTTAGTATGCTCAAGAAACTTGATTTAGGTTTCAGTTTTCCAAATAGTTTTCCGCTGATTCCCTATGCAGAGAGCATAGAAAAATATGGAACCGATAAACCGGATTTGCGATTCGAACTCGAAATTACAGATATCTCATCTGTGTTTCATAATACATCAATAAAAATTTTTGCTGATGTTTTGCAAAAAAATCAACGCATCAGGGGGATCCATATTCCTGGTGGCAACAAATTAAATAAAAAACAAATACAAGGATTTAATGAAATTGCTAAATCACATGGTGCTATGGGCGTAGCATCTATGCATTTTGATGATGACTATAAAATAAACAAGTCGGAATATCATGGCTTTAATTCATTATTAGAAAAATTCATTAAAATTGATGAACTTTTAGATTTAAATAATTTATTTAACATTAAGCCAGGAGATGCAATAATTATTTCTGCTGGTCCTGATATTTTAACTTCTCACGTTTTAGCAGGTATTCGCAATGAAGCTGCATCTATTCTTAATTTAATCCAAGATTCTACACTTGCTTTTTGTTTTATTACTGAATTTCCTATGTTTGAATATAGTGATTCTGCGCAAAAGTGGACTGCGATGCATCATTTATTTACCATGCCATATGAAGAGGATGTTCAATATATTGACACTGAGCCTGATCGTGTTCGTTCTCATGCCTATGATTTAGTATGCAATGGTCAAGAAGTTGGTTCAGGTTCAATTAGGATACATAAGAGTGAATTATTATTAAAAATTCTTCAGCAATTAGGTATTAATGAACAAACTGCTCGTGAACAATTTGGACATATGTTAGATGCTTTTGAATTTGGAGCACCACCACATGGTGGGATTGCTCCAGGTATTGATAGAATTGTTGCCTTGCTTGCAAAGGAATCTGATATTCGTGAAGTTATTGCTTTTCCAAAAACTAAAACTGCTTCAGACTTGTTAACAGGAGCACCAAGTGAAATTGATAAAGAAAGTTTAGATGAATTACACTTGAATATAGATCGTTCAAGTAGTTAATTATATTGTAAGTAAATCAAATGAATAATAGAAAACTTTTAGCAATATTATTAACAATTTTAACCGTATTAATCGGCGTAATATTTGTACTTACTTTGTTGTTAAGATTTAATAACGAACAGCCAATCTCTGATAATAATGATGCTTTATTAGATATTAATCAATCTAAAATTACTCTTGGTGGCGCTGATCCAGTGACTATGGATCCACACATAGCTGGTGATGGATCTTCAGCAACTTATATAGTAGAGATCTTTGGTGGATTAGTCACTATTACACCTGATATGGAAATAGTCTTAGATCTTGCACAGTCACTTAAAGTTAGCGATGATGGCTTAGTCTATACGTTTACTTTGAGAGATGATATTTATTTTCACAGTGGGAGAAAAGTAACTGCCAATGATGTTAAGTGGTCATTGGAACGTGCAGCTTCTCCACAATTAAATTCCAATACTTCTCTTTCTTACTTGCGTGATATTGTTGGTTTTATTGAAAAAAGATATGGGCAAGCTGATGAAATATCAGGAGTAAAAGTTATTGATGAGAAGACAATTAGTATTGAAATAGATTTTCCTAAAGCATACTTTTTGGCTAAATTAACTTATCCAACAGCATTTGTTATTGATAAAGATCAAGTAGAACTAAATCCAAGGAACTGGACACGTAAACCAAATGGAACTGGCCCTTACAAGTTGTCTGAGTGGAAACTTGGTGAAAGAATTATTTTAGAGGCAAATACCCGGTACCATCTTGGAGTTGGGAATGTACAAGTTGTAGATTATCAGCTATCTGGTGGTTCCATCTTAACAAGATTTGAAAATGGTGAAGTCGATTCGGCAGGCATTAGTCAAAACGATATTGATCGTGTTCGTGATCCAAGTGAACCTTTAAATAAGCTATACCGTCAAAGTAATTATTTTCAAACTAACTATATTGGCATGAATAATGCAATAGCACCATTTGATGATATATTTGTACGCCAAGCTTTTGCCTCAGCCATTGACATTGGTAAAATTACAGATATTACTTATAAAAAAATGCTACCACAAGCTTCTGGAATTTTACCGCCAGGAATGTATGGATATGATGCATCAAAAAAGGTATATGAATACAACCCAGAATTAGCACAAGAATTACTAGCCAAATCAAAATATGGCAGTGCAGAAAATTTACCGCCTATTGTTTTTTCAGACATTGGGGCAGGAGCAGAAGGTTCAACAGATATTCAGGCATATATAGAGCAATGGAAGCAAAATTTGGGTGTTACAGTTCAATTAAGACAATCTGATTTTGCAACTTTTTTAGCTGATCTTGATAGTAATAAATTGCAAATATATGGAATAGGCTGGATTATGGATTACCCTGATCCAGAAAATATATTAGACGTCAAATTTCATTCAAAGTCTACTGAAAATAATGAAAATTATTCAAATGCAGTTGTTGATCAGCTTCTAGAAAATGCTCGTTCTGAGTTAGACACTGATAAAAGAGCTTTATTATATCAAGAAGCTGAAGAGATCATAGTGAAAGAAGCTCCTTGGATTCCTACATATTTTACAACAAGCCATTATGTAGTTAGTAAAAAGATAAAAAAATGGATAGAGCCATCAATGATTGTACCAAAATTACGATTTGTCGAAATTGCAGAATAAATTTAATTAGGTAGTTATGCTTGTCTATACAATTAAAAGATTATTTTGGATACCTATCATTGTTTTGGTGGTCACTTTCTTTACATTTGTAATTGGGCGATTGGGGCCGGGTGATCCAGTATCTGTAGCAGCAGGACAAATACGTGATCCAATTTTACTAGAACAAGTCAGAGTTGAAAAAGGTTTAGATAGACCAATAATAATTCAATATTATAAATGGCTTAAAAGCGCTTTAAAGGGAGACTTTGGTGAATCATATATTTTTAAAGGTTATACCGTTGCTGAGTTAATTTTTCCTAAAATGTTAATTTCTGCACAATTAGGTTTTTTAGCACTTTTAGTTGTCTTTGGCTTAGGTATACCCCTTGGATTGCTAGCAGCAACTTTACATAATACATGGATTGATCCATTTATTGTCAGCTTATTATTATTTTTTCGTGCAATTCCAGTTATTGTGATAATTCCGCCATTATTATGGATTTTTGCTGTTCAATGGAATCTATTACCTGTAGGAGGATGGGAAGGAGGCATTTTTGATATTTATTGGCTTTTTGATGTCATAGCGATTCCAATTTTTAATCCACATGTTTATTTACCAATATTTGCTTTATCTATTGGAGGCTTTGGTGGAGTTGCAAGACTAGTTCGAATTACAGCTTTAGAAGTGAAAAATGAAGCTTTTATTACAACTGCTCGTTCTAAAGGACTGAGCGAATCAAAAGTAATGTATGGTCATATATTGCCAAATTCATTATTACCATTAGTAACAGTAATTGGTTTCGCTCTAGTTGGAATCTTAGAAGGCGCTTTTTTTGTTGAAGTTTTGCTAGGAATACCTGGCATTGGAAGGTTTACTTTTGAAGCAGTAAAAAGTCGTGATTATGATGTCATATTAGCTATGACCGCTATTTTATCAGTAATGTTTATCCTAATTAATTTAATTGTCGAGTTATTATATACAAAAATAGATCCAAGAATTGAACTAGGTGATGGAAATAAGTCATGACCAATCAAAGTTATGATCAAAACATAAACACAGATGAGATGGATGGGACTATCCATTCTATGCAGGCATCTAGTCGCTGGGCTGATTTTGTGAGTCGATTTTTAAAAAAGAAGCTGGGTGTTATTTCTTTAATAGTCATTGTTACGATGTACTCAGCTGGAATTTTTGCACCGATCTTAGCACCTTATTCTTATACGGAGCAAAACTTAGAAAGATCACTAGAGGGGCCTAGCAAGGAACATATATTAGGTACAGACAGGCTGGGAAGAGATATGTTTAGCAGAGTCTTATACTCAATAAGAACTACATTAATTGTAACTTTTGCAGTAATCATTAGTGGATCTCTAATTTTAGGCACATGCTTGGGCTTAATATCGGGATATAAAGGAGGCATAACAGATACTATAATAATGCGTATTGGAGATGTATTTGCTTCTTTGCCCGGGTTACCACTTTTGATTTTAATTAATGCTGCCTTAAGCCCTAAGATTAATGAATTAAGTTTATGGGTCGACAATAATACTTTTATCGATGGTTTTCAGGATTCAGGAGCAGCATCATATATTACAATTTTCTTTGCATTATCATTATTTTCATGGGTAGGCAGTGCACGATTAATCCGTTCGCAGGTATTAGCGATTAGAGAGCGTGATTATATTACTGCAGCAAGATCTATTGGTCTTCGACCACGACGTATAATTTTTAAACACTTGTTGCCAAATATTTCTAATTTGTTAATATTGCTAATTTCTGGTTCACTTGGAGCCATTGCAGGATCTGAAATTGTTTTGACATGGTTTGGTGTAGGCGTTCAGCCTCCAGCAGCTTCATTTGGTCAAATGCTTTATGCTGGTTCAGGTGCTCGCACCTTTCAAGCACACCCACATTTACTTTTGGTTCCAGCTTTTTTTGTAACCATGTTAATGTTTGCTTTTAATATATTGGGAGATGCATTAAATGATGTATTAAGACGAGATTAACTAATTCACCGACTTTAACCAAAGACATATGTAGTGTTATACTCCTTCAATGATTAATTCAATTCAAAATGAACTAAAGAGGGATAATGGTTAAAATAGAAAAAAAAGAATTACCAAAATGCTTAACTGAACTAGTTATTGAAGTTGAAGATAAAGTTGTTCAAGAGGCAACTGAAGTTACTATTTCCGCCATGGCAAAAGAAGCAAAGATACCAGGTTTCAGACCAGGTAAGGCGCCAAAGCACATTATTGAGAAAAATTTTGGAAAAGCAGCAATTTTTCAGAAGACATTAGATGATTTGCTACCCAAAATATACAGTGAATCAATAATTAAGGAATCGATTGAACCAATTGGTCAACCTGAAATAAATATCAAATCTACCGAACCACTTATTATTGAGGCAAAAATTCCAACTAAACCAATTATTGATTTAGGCGACTATGAAAAATATCAAGTTAAGCAACCTGAAATGCCAGATGCTGATCCATTAGTTGAGCAATCTATACGAACCTTAAAAAGACAATATGGTACTCTTGAGCCTGTTGATCGACCTGTAGAGTGGGGTGACTCAGTAAGAATTGATTTTGATTTAAAGATTGAAGGAGTTGATCGAACGCAATCAGAAGAAGATGCAGAGTTTGTAGTTGAAAAAGAATCTCAAGGTGCATTGCCAGGATTTTTTGATCAATTACTGGGAAAAGAACGAAATCAAAATTATGAATTTGAAATTCAAATTCCCAAAGAATTTGAAATTGCTGAATTATCTAATAAAAAAGCTGATTACAAGATAAAAATTAAAGAAATTAAAAAATCTATACTACCAGAGCTAGATGATGAGTTTGTTGCTTCACTTGAATCTGGTGTAAAAACAGTTAAAGAGTTAAAAGAGAAATTAAAGACTGATGTTGTTGCAAAACTTGAAGAAGATCGCAAATCTGCTTATCGAGAAGACATAATTAATTTTTTTATTGCTAAATCAGAGATGGAATTTCCTGAAATGCTTATTGACAGAGAGATAGATCGAATGATTGATCAGCAATCCAATCATGCTTCACATACACCGCAGGGATTAAAGAAATGGCTAGATAATATAGGCAAGAATGAAAATGAAGTGAGAGATATGTTGAAAGAGACAGCAGAGGTTTCAGTTAAACGCTCCTTAGTATTATCTGAAGTGATTGATGTTGAAAAAATTAGTGTATCTGATGAAGACATTGAATTAGAAGTTGGAAAAATCAAGTTAAGCTCTTCTTATGCTTTAAATCCTGAACAGGCAAAACTTGATGAAATATTAAAATCCGAAGACTTTCTTGTTTCGTTAAATAATCAAATACTAACTAATAAAGCCTGGGAACTTCTTGAAGGAATCGCTTTAAATCAAAAAAAGAAAAGTAAAGTAGCTGAAAATAAAACAAAAAAAACATCTAAAAAAAATACTAAATCTTTAAAAAATAAAAAATCAACCAAAAAATAATTTCTATTTTATCTTCCACTAAACATCATTGATTAGTTAAACTAGGTTATTACAAGTAACTGATGATTTTTAAAGCAGTTAATTAAGGAAAGATAATGAGTAATTTAAATTACAATCTTGATAAAAGTATTCAAAATATAGTTCCGATGGTTGTCGAGAGAGACCCTCGTGGAGAACGAGCTTATGATATTTATTCATTGTTACTGAAGGAAAGAATTATTATGTTAGGCACGCCTATTGATGATCAAGTAGCGAATACAATTGTTGCACAGCTACTGTACCTTGATAGGGAAGATCCTGAAAGGGATATTTCGTTATATATAAATTCTCCAGGTGGACAAATATATGCTGGGCTAGCTATTTACGACACTATGAAATTAGTTAGTGCAGATGTATCAACTATCGCAGTTGGAGTCACTGCATCAATGGGAACTGTTTTGCTAGGCTCAGGCACAAAAGGTAAAAGGTTTGCATTGCCAAATGCTACAGTACATATGCATCAAGCTTTGGGAGGCGCACAAGGACAAGCAAAAGATGTTGAAATTGCTGCTAAAGAAATTCTTAGAAATAATGATATCATCAAAAACATTATCGTTGAAAATACAGGTCAGTCAGAAGATAAAATTAAAGATGATTTCGATAGAGATTTTTATATGAATGCCAATGAAGCACTGGCATACGGAATGATTGATCAAATATTATCACCTAATAAAAAAAGCAAAAAATAAATTGCTGGAGATATATTCATCATGGATGAGCAAGAAATAAAATATCACTGTTCCTTTTGTGGTAAAACGCAATCAGAAGTACGTAGATTAATTGCTGGTCCTAGTTCAGTATATATTTGCGATGAGTGCATTAATCTTTGCAAGGAAATTGTTGATAATGAGCAGGTGGATGATGCTATAGCAGATCCAGTTAATGATAATGCATTACTAAAGCCTGTTGAAATATATTCAAAGTTAGAAGAGTATATTGTTGGGCAAGATCAAGCAAAAAAAGTTTTGTCTGTTGCCGTATATAATCATTTTAAAAGAATTAATTCTCTATCAAAAATAGACATTGAAATTGATAAGTCAAATATTTTATTAATTGGTTCTACAGGAACAGGCAAAACAGAATTTGCAAGGACTTTAGCAAGAATACTCAACGTTCCTTTTTCTATTGCTGATGCTACTGCTCTTACTGAAGCAGGTTATGTTGGAGAAGATGTTGAAAATATTTTATTACAGCTTATTCAAGCTGCTAATTTTGATATTCCGCTTGCAGAAAAAGGAATAATTTATATTGATGAGATTGATAAGATTACTAGAAAATCTGACAATCCTTCAATTACTCGTGATGTATCAGGAGAAGGTGTTCAACAAGCACTTTTAAAAATTATTGAAGGTACAAAAGCTAAGGTCCCTCCTCAAGGTGGACGGAAGCATCCAAATCAAGAATTTATTGAGATTGATACATCAAAAATTCTTTTTATCGTAGGTGGGGCGTTTGAAGGATTAGAAGAATTGATACAGAAGAGAACTGGCCTTGGTGTTCGTAGCTTAGGTTTTGCTGGAAGCGATTATGACAAAGAATTATTAAGAACTACTGTCTTAAAAGAAGTCGCTCCCGATGATCTGATTCACCATGGCCTAATACCAGAATTTGTTGGCAGATTACCGATTGTTGCCGTACTAGATCCTCTTTCAAAAGAAATGATGATCGATATTATGAGAAAACCAAAAAATGCAATATTGAAGCAATTTCGCGAACTTTTCAAATTAGATGGAGTGGACTTAAAATTTGCTAAAGGCAGCTTAGAATCTATTGCTGCTGAAGCAATGACCAGAAAAACTGGCGCAAGAGGGATTCGAACTGTTATAGAAGAGACACTTTTGGATGTAATGTATGATTTACCTTCTAGAGAAGATGTTGAAAGATGCATTATTACTGCAAAGTCTATTAATAAAAATAGTAATCCAATTCTTGTTACTAAAAGTGGCGTACCGCTTAATGCTAAGAAAAAAGATATACCAAAACAATTAGAAGAAGATATAGCTTAAGTTAATTTTAATCTTAATGCCTACAAAAATGAAAAAAAATAAAGAGCGCTTAGATACAATTTTACTAAATAAAGGATATGTAGCAGACATTTCTTATGCTAGAGCTCTCATTTTAGCAAAAAAAGTGAAAGTTGATGGATCTTTTGTAACTCAAGCTGGTTCAAGATTTAATGACAATATTCAGATAGAATTAAAGCCTGAAAAAAAATATGTAAGTCGTGGTGGCATTAAGCTTGATCATGCTCTAAAAGAGTCTAAATTAAACATAAAGGGTAAACGATGCCTAGACATAGGTGTGTCTACAGGTGGATTTACTGATTGCTTATTACAAGCTGGTGCATCTATAGTTTATGCAGTTGATGTCGGTTATGGACAAACTGCCGATAAAATCAGAAATCATGAAAAGGTAGAATTATTTGAGCGAACTAACGCAAGGGATATGGAAAAGCTTAATAAACCAGTTGATTTACTAACTATCGATGTTTCATTTATTTCGATACTTAAAATTATTCCTAACATAATTGCATCTTTGAATAACAATGCTGATATTTTTGCTTTAATAAAACCACAATTTGAGTTGCCTAAAGATCTGGTAAATAATGGTGGAGTGGTTAAAAGCCATTTACTTCATGCTAGTGCAGTTGCTAGAATAATAGTTGAATTACTTAATTATAATTTAAAGTACAAGCAGCTGTTTCAATCACCATTACTTGGTGCAGATGGCAACAGAGAGTTTTTTGTTTGGATGCGTCATGAAAAATAATTTAATATCTAATATTCAGAAGATAAGTATTTTTTATAACCCAGACATTACTGGCGTAGCATCTTTAGTTCAAAATATTCAAAATAATTATGCAAGTAAATTTGATAAATTGGAACCTGTACCATTAATTGTGGATAAAGAAAATAAATTAATTAATGAAAATGAAAAAAAACTCATTTCTTCTGATCTCATCATTTGCGTAGGTGGAGATGGCACTGTGCTTAGATTAGCACAATCAATAGTCAATAAATCTATACCAATATTTGGTATTAGAATGGGTCGATTAGGATTTTTAACAGAATCTACTTCGCAAGAAGTTAATGAAAAAATTAATTCAATAATCAATGGTGATTTTTATATTGAAGAGAGAAAGTTGGTTAAAGCTGAATATGATAAACACACTTATTTTGCTCTGAACGATTTTGTGATTGGGAGGAAGAATCTAGGTAAAACATCTTCAATTGGTGTTTGGATTAATGAGATGCCTATTGCGGAGTATAGATCTGATGCTGTTATTGCTGCGTCTGCCACAGGATCAACTGGTTATACTCTTTCAATTGGCGGACCAGTTTTAATGCCTAGTTCAGAATCAATTATTATCATGCCTCTTGCTCCGCATTTAACACCAAGTAATCCAATCATACTGCCATCTGGAGATGAAGTCATTTTGCAAGTATTACGAGATAATGATGCCATAATGATTATTGATGGTATTAGTGAATTAAACATAGACAAAGAGAAGCAAATTAAAATTTCGATTTCTAAGTCTAGTATTTCATTTTTGCGTATTAATAACAGTTATAACTTTTTAAATAGAGTTGCAGATCGCTTAGGATGGTTGAGACAAGATCACACCTTAGATAAATAATACTTTTTATTAATAAAAA
>CEWO01162666.1_pt1 | contig 22113 bp, 27 predicted proteins | sample 361561 | NCBI WGS metagenome assembly CEWO01 (sample SAMEA2623627, study PRJEB7988) | marine metagenome | isolation source: saline water (ENVO:00002010), including
AATAGCCGAAAGGCTTTAATTGGAGAATTGCTGTGGCATTATCTAAAGTTGAAAAAGAAAATATAGTTCAGGAAGTTAAAAAAGTTGCATCAAATGCATCTTCTTTAGTTATTTCTGATGCTAGAGGTTTAAAAGTTACTGAACTTTCTGAGATCAGAGCTAAAGCAAATGAATCAGGCATACATATTCAGGTTATAAAAAACTCATTAGCTAAGTTGGCTTTTGAAGGGACTGATTTTGGATGCTCTGATGAAGTTTTATTTGGCCCATCTTTATTTGCTTTTTCTTTTGAAGAGCCAGGTGCAGCAGCTAAATTGCTTAAAACTTATGCAAAAAACTTTGATGATTTAGAAATCAAAGCTTTGGTAGTTGAAGGGCAGTTGTTAGATGGTAGTCAAATTGATATTTTAGCAAAATTACCATCTAAAGATGAAGCATATGGACTTATTGCCAATGTGTTACAAGCTCCTGTTAGTAAATTTGCTACTTTATTAAATGAAGTACCAAGTAAATTAGCGAGAGTTTTATCAGCAGTTCGAGACAATAAAGAGGCGTCAGCCTAAAATTATAAGGAGAAAAAAAATGGCAACTAGTAAAGATGATATCTTAAAAGCAATAGAAGAAATGTCTGTAATGGATTTAGTAGATCTTATTTCAGCTATTGAAGAAAAATTTGGTGTGACAGCAGCAGCAGCAGTAGCCGCAGCACCAGCAGCAGGTGGTGGTGATGATGCTCCAGCAGCTGAAGAAAAAACTGAATTCGATGTTGTATTGTCAGCAGTAGGAGATCAGAAAGTTCAAGTTATCAAAGCTGTTAGGTCAATAACAGGTTTGGGACTAAAAGAAGCAAAAGATATGGTAGATGGTGCTCCTAGTACCTTAAAAGAGGGTGTTAAGAAAGAGGAAGCAGAAGAAATGTTAACTCAACTTACTGAAGCGGGAGCAACAGGCGAGCTTAAATAACAACCATATTAATTTAACAGGACGCATTTATGTCATATAGCTATACAGAAAAGAAAAGAATAAGAAAAAACTTTGGTACCTTTGCAAAGGTAATGGAATTACCAAACCTTGTAGAAACTCAAACAGACTCTTATGCTGAATTTTTGCAGGCTGATGTGGCTCCTGAAGCAAGAAAAAAACAGGGACTGGAAGATGTTTTCCGATCTCTATTTCCTATTAAAAGTGTTTCAGGAAATGCAGCCCTTGAATATGTATCATATGAATTGGGTAAGAACACATATGATGTTCAAGAGTGTTTAATTCAAGGACTCTCATACTCTGCTCCTTTAAGAATAAAGGTTAAGTTAGTTCTATATGATAGAGAATCAAATTTTAAGGAAGTAAAAGACATCAAAGAGGGTGAAGTTTTTATGGGAGAAGTGCCATTAATGACAGATGATGCTTCATTTGTAATTAACGGAACAGAAAGAGTTGTAGTCTCTCAACTTCATAGATCCCCAGGAGTATTTTATGATCATGATAAAGGCAAAACTCACTCTTCCGGAAAAGTTTTGTATTCAGCAAGAATCATTCCATATAGAGGTTCATGGTTAGACTTTGAATTTGATGCTAAAGATATCTTATTCAGCAGAATAGACAGAAGAAGAAAAATACCTGCAACTATAATGTTGAGAGCTTTAGACATGGGAACTGAAGAAATTCTTTCTGAGTTTTATGAAGAGACCGTATACACAATAGAAAAAGATTCAGTAAAAGCATTGCTTGTCCCCGAACAACTAAGAGGTGAAACTTTATCAGTTGACATAAAAGTAAAAAATAAAATTTATGTTGAAGCTGGTAAGAGAATTACTGCAAGGCATATAAAAGACCTCACAAGTTCTAAAGCATCTGAAATCTCTCTTGCCAAGGAATTTTTATTAGGAAAAGTCCTTTCAAGAGATATCATCAACAAAGAGACTGGTGAGGTATTGTTTCCAGCAAATTTGGAAATTGATGAGGTTACATTAGAAGAGATAGAAGAAAATGATATTAAAGAAATAAAATGTTTATATATCAATGAATTAGATAAAGGACCATACATTTCCAATACACTAAGAGCAGACCCAACCTCAAATAGAATTGAAGCTTTGGTTGAAATTTATAGAATGATGAGACCAGGTGAGCCACCCACGAAAGATTCTGCAGAAACTTTGTTCAACAATCTATTCTTTAATGATGAAAGATATGATTTATCCGAAGTAGGAAGAATGAAATTCAATAGAAGGCTTAAATTAGATACCAAAAAAGATAATCCTCACATTCTTGACAAACAAGACATTATTGAAGTTATGAAGGGAATAGTAAGTATTCGTGATGGACATGATATGGTTGATGACATTGATCATCTAGGAAATAGAAGAGTTAGATCTGTTGGAGAAATGACAGCTAATCAATTCAGAGTTGGTCTTATTAGAGTCGAAAGAGCTGTTAGAGAAAGATTAAGCATGGCAGAAGCTGATGATTTAGGTCCTCAGGATTTGATTAATGCTAAACCTGTTACGGCTGCAATTAAAGAATTCTTTGGTTCAAGCCAACTTTCTCAATTTATGGATCAAAACAATCCCTTATCAGAAATAACACATAAGAGAAGAGTTTCAGCTCTAGGGCCAGGTGGTCTAACAAGGGAAAGAGCAGGCTTTGAAGTTAGGGATGTTCATCCAACGCATTATGGTAGAGTTTGTCCGATTGAAACACCTGAAGGACCTAACATTGGCTTAATTAATTCCTTTGCATCTTACTCAAGAACAAATCAGTATGGTTTTATAGAAACTCCATATAGAAAAGTCACTAAAGGCAAAGTTACAAATGAAATTATTTACTTATCTGCAATCGATGAAGCTGAACATGTTATTGCCCAAGCAAATGTAGTGCTTGATAAAAATAATAGGTTTGTTGAAGATTTGGTTGCGGTTAGACATGCAAATGAATTCGAACTAATGTCACCAGATAGAATTGATTTGATGGACGTATCTCCTCAACAAGTTGTATCTATTGCAGCATCATTAATACCTTTTTTAGAACATGATGATGCAAACAGAGCTTTAATGGGATCAAATATGCAGCGTCAGGCTGTCCCAGTCCTAAGAGCAGAAAAACCACTTGTTGGAACTGGTTTAGAGACTGTTGTTGCTAGAGATTCAGGGGTCTGTATTGTTGCTAGAAATTCTGGGGTTGTTGAGAGTGTTGATGCATCAAGAATTGTTGTAAGAGTCACAGATAAAAAATCTAAAACAGCTTCAGATGTATATAACCTAATAAAATATACAAGATCTAACCAAAATACATGTATAAATCAACGTCCAATTGTCAAAGTTGGAGATGTCGTTAAATCAGATGATATTTTAGCTGATGGTCCTTCTATTGATAATGGAGAGTTAGCATTAGGACAAAATATTCGAATAGCATTTATGCCATGGAATGGTTATAACTTTGAAGATTCGATATTAATTTCAGAAAAAGTAGCACGAGAAGATAGATTTACCTCTATCCATATTCAGGAAATAGTATGTATTGCAAGAGATACCAAACTTGGCTCTGAAGAAATAACTGCTGATATCCCAAATGTTGGCGAAGGATCATTAAACAAACTTGATGAGTGCGGAATTGTTTATGTTGGAGCAGAGGTTGAGCCGGGTGATATTCTTGTAGGTAAAATTACTCCAAAAGGTGAAACTCAGCTCTCACCCGAAGAAAAACTACTTAGAGCTATTTTTGGTGAAAAAGCATCAGATGTAAAAGATACTTCACAAAGATCAAGTTCAAAAGGCACTGTAATAGGAGTGGAAGTATTCACCAGAGATGGCGTTGAAAAAGATGAAAGAACTCAATCTATAGAACAAGATCACTTAGATCAGTCAAAAAAAGATGCTGACGATGAAGCATCTGTTGTTGAACAAGCTACCAAAACAAGACTTTGCGAAATATTAAAATCAAAAAAAGTTGTTAAAGGTAATGATGTGAAGAAAGGTGAAGTACTTACTCTTGAAAAATTAGTATCTCTAAAATTAAATGATATTTTTTCTATAAGAACAGATTCAGAAAATCTTAATGAAACAGTCGAAGAAATGGAAGTTCTTTTTAAAGCATATATTAAAGATATCAAAACAAAATTTGAAGAAAAGAAATCTAAAATTATAAGAGGTCATGATTTAGCTCCTGGTGTTATTAAAATTGTTAAAGTTTATTTGGCAATAAGAAGAAGAATTCAACCAGGCGATAAAATGGCAGGAAGGCACGGTAATAAAGGAGTTATTTCTGAGATTATGCCTGTTGAAGATATGCCATATGACAATGAAGGTAACCCAGTTGATATTGTTTTAAATCCTCTTGGAGTCCCATCAAGGATGAATGTAGGACAGGTTCTTGAAACACATATGGGTTTGGCAGCTAAAGGAATAGGTAAAAAAATAGATCTAATGATAAAAAATAATGCTAAGCCAGCAGAATTAAAAACATATTTAGATAAACTTTATAATACTAACGCTGCTAATAAAGAAGATATCAATTCATTTAACAACTCTGAAATCTTAGAATTAGCCGAAAACCTTAGAGACGGACTTCCTATCGCTACTCCTGTTTTTGATGGTGCAAAAGAAAGCGAGATTAAAGATCTTTTGAAGTTGGCTGATTTACCCGAGTCAGGACAAATTACTTTATATGATGGAAGAACTGGTCAAAAATTTGAACGACCAGTTACAGTAGGTTATATGTACATAATTAAACTTAACCATTTAGTTGATGACAAAATGCATGCGAGATCTACTGGTTCATATAGCTTAGTCACGCAACAACCACTTGGTGGAAAGGCGCAATTTGGCGGTCAAAGATTTGGAGAAATGGAAGTATGGGCATTAGAAGCATATGGTGCCTCATATACCCTCCAAGAGATGCTAACTGTTAAATCAGATGATGTTTCTGGAAGAACAAAAATGTATAAGAATATAGTTGATGGAAGTTATCAGATGGATGCAAATGTTCCAGAATCTTTCAATGTGCTTAGTAAAGAAATAAAGTCACTTGGCATTAATATTGAATTAGATATAGAAAAATAGGAGAAAAAATTGAAAGACTTATTAAATTCTTTAAAAACAGGCCAAGAGGACTTTACAACAATTTCAGCAGGATTAGCATCTCCTCAAGTCATTAAATCATGGTCATTTGGCGAAGTTAAGAAACCTGAAACTATAAATTACAGAACTTTTAAACCTGAAAGAGATGGGCTTTTTTGCGCAAAAATATTTGGTCCTGTGAAAGACTACGAATGTATATGTGGCAAATATAAAAGGATGAAGCACAGAGGGGTTGTTTGTGAAAAATGTGGGGTTGAAGTAACTTTAGCAAAAGTAAGAAGAGATAGAATGGGGCATATTGATCTTGCTGCTCCTGTTGCTCATATATGGTTCTTAAAGTCATTACCTTCAAGAATAGGCTTATTATTAAATGTTACTTTAAGAGAGATAGAAAGAGTTCTTTATTTTGAGAGTTATATAGTAACTGACCCAGGCCTAACGCCACTAGAAAAAGGAGAAATTCTTACTGAAGAAGAGTGGGTTGAAAAGTATGAAGAATTTGGAGATGAATTTTCAGCAGGAATGGGAGCTGAATCAGTTCAAGTTTTACTTCAAGAGCTTGATATAGAAGATGAAATTAGGGTAATTAGAGAAGAGATACCTCAGACTAATTCTGAAACAAAGTTAAAGAAATTATCTAAGAGATTAAAATTATTAGAAGCATTTAAAGATTCAGGCAATAAACCTGAATGGATGGTTATGAATGTTTTACCTGTATTACCTCCTGATTTAAGACCTCTTGTTCCTTTAGAAGGCGGAAGATTTGCAACATCTGACCTAAATGATTTGTACAGAAGAGTTATAAATAGGAATAACAGATTAAAAAGATTATTAGAACTTAATGCGCCTGAGATAATTGTTAGAAATGAAAAAAGAATGCTTCAAGAGTCCGTCGATGCTCTTCTTGATAATGGAAGAAGAGGTAGAGTAATTACAGGCACAAATAAAAGACCTTTAAAGTCCTTAGCAGATATGATTAAAGGAAAAGGTGGAAGATTTAGACAGAATTTACTAGGTAAACGTGTTGATTATTCTGGAAGATCTGTAATTGTTGCTGGACCTAATCTTAAATTACATCAATGTGGTTTGCCAAAGAAAATGGCACTAGAATTATTTAAGCCTTTTGTTTATGGAAAACTTGAAAACAGGGAACTTGCAACAACTATAAAAGCTGCAAAAAAATTAGTTGAAAGAGAAACGCCTGAAGTCTGGGAAGTTCTAGAGGAAGTTATCAGAGAACATCCAGTACTATTAAATAGAGCACCAACTCTGCATAGGCTTGGACTGCAAGCCTTCGAGCCTAAATTAATTGAGGGTAAGGCTATACAACTTCATCCTTTAGTATGTGTTGCATTTAATGCAGATTTTGATGGCGATCAAATGGCAGTCCATGTTCCTTTAACGCTAGAGGCTCAACTTGAGGCAAGAGCATTAATGATGTCAACTAATAACATTTTATCCCCTGCAGATGGTGCGCCAATAATAAATCCAACTCAGGATGTTGTTTTAGGTCTTTATTATATGACTAGAGACAATGCAAATTCATCTGGTGGTGGAAGAGTTTTTAGTAATTGTGATGAAGTTCTTAGAGCACATGAAACAGGAAATTTAGAAATACACTCACCAGTTAAAGTAAGGATTTCTCATGCAAATGGAGAAACTTCTCTCGAAGACTCTACTGTTGGAAGAATTCTAATATGGAGAATAACGCCAAATGAAGTTGGGTTTGAGAATATTAATAATGTATTGAATAAAAAATCTGTTTCGAAATTAGTAGATATCTCATACAGAAAAGCCGGGTTAAAGAAAACAGTTATTTTTGCCGACCAACTAATGTATTTAGGATTTGATTTTTCTACTAGATCTGGCTCTTCAATAGGAGTTAATGATTTTGTAATACCGGAAGAAAAAGCGAAGATTATTGATACATCAGAAAAAGAAGTTAAAGCAATTGAGAAGCAATTTGATTCTGGTTTAGTAACTAGAGGTGAAAGATATAACAAAGTCATAGATATATGGTCAAGAGCAAATGAACAAGTTGCAAAAGCTATGATGGAGAAAATTAGTACTGAAACTGTAAAAACGCCTGATGGGGAAAATGTAGATCAATCCTCATTTAACTCTGTATACATATATGCAGACTCTGGAGCTAGAGGCTCACCAGCACAGATCAGACAACTTTCAGGAATGAGGGGATTAATGTCTAAACCTGATGGTTCTATTATAGAAACCCCAATAACAGCTAATTTTAGAGAAGGCTTGTCTGTACTTCAGTATTTCATATCAACTCACGGTGCTAGAAAAGGTTTAGCTGATACTGCATTAAAAACGGCAAATTCTGGATATTTAACAAGAAGATTGTGTGATGTTTCTATGGACTCAGTAATTAATATAGAAGATTGTGGTACTAAAGAATCAATAGTAGTTACTTCTATTATCGACGGTGGTGAAATCATCCAAGCATTAACAGATAGAATACTTGGAAGGGTTATTGCAGAACCAATATTCGATTCTGAAGGAAAAGAGCTATTTCCTGTTAATACAATGTTAGATGAGGATGCTTTAGAAGTCATAGACGAACTTAATTTATCTAGCTTAAAAATTAGGTCTCCAATGACGTGTGATGCAGCTATTGGAGTATGTGCTAATTGTTACGGTAGAGATTTAGCAAGAGGCCATCTTGTTCATAGAGGTGAGGCAGTTGGTGTTGTAGCTGCTCAATCTATTGGTGAACCAGGCACACAGCTAACTATGAGAACATTCCACATCGGTGGTGCCGCTTCAAGCTCATCAGAAGATAATGCAATTTATAATAAGAGCGCAGGAGCTGTATCCTTTTCTGATGACATGAAGACTGTTACTAATAAGGATAAACTAGAGGTTGTCGTATCAAGAAATGCGATGTGTTCTATTTCTGATGTTAATGGAAGAGTTGTAGAACAGTATAGAGTCCCCTATGGTGCTACTCTAGAAGTTGACGATGCCGCAGATCTAACAGACGGTGTAAAAGTGGCATCTTGGGACCCATATACAAGACCAATAATTTCAGAAACGTCTGGAAAAATTAAGTTCACTGATATTGATGATGGAGTTACTGTTAGGGAACAATTAGATGAGCTAACCGGACTATCAAGTATAGAAATTATTGAAGTCGCTGATAGAACATCAGCTGGTAGAGATATGGTTCCAACTATTGAAATTGTTGATTCTAAGAAAAAACCGGTCCTAATTGGTGAATTTAATCAACCAGCAGTTTATCCACTACCTGCCGGAGGATTAGTAAACCTAGTAGATGGTCAAAAAATAAATGCTGGTGAGGTAATTGCACGAATGCCGCTTGTTGCGTCTAAGACAAAAGATATTACTGGTGGTCTTCCAAGAGTTGCTGATTTATTCGAAGCAAGAAAGCCTAAAGATGCTGCTGTTCTTTCAGAACAAACTGGTGTCGTTTCATTTGGAAAAGAAACTAAAGGGAAAGTAAGATTAGTTATTACTCCTGAGGGCGCGACTAAAAAATCACAAAATACAGAAATGTTAATCCCTAAGCACAGAACATTAAATGTATTTGAAGGTGAAAGAGTTAACAGGGGTGATGTTATTTCTGAAGGGCCATTAAGCCCCCACGATATTTTAAGATTAAAGGGCATACCTGAACTTACTAATTTTATTGTTAATGAAATCCAAGATGTTTATAGACTTCAAGGAGTTTCTATAAATGATAAACATATTGAAACAATTCTTAGACAAATGCTAAGAAAAGCTCTTATTATCGACGGTGGAGATACTAAGTTTATTCAAGGAGATCAGGTTAGTTATGCTGAACTCGTTGAGGAAAATGCAAAAGCAGAAGCTGATGGCAAAACTCCAGCTGAATATGAAAGAGTTTTACTTGGTATTACAAAAGCATCTCTTGCAACGGATTCATTTATATCTGCTGCCTCTTTCCAAGAAACAACAAGAGTCCTAACAGAGGCTGCTGTTACTGGTAAGAAAGATCATTTAAGAGGCTTAAAAGAGAACGTTGTTGTCGGTAGATTAATTCCTGCAGGAACTGGAATGGAGTTCCATGACAGGCTTAAAAGTAAAAAACTAGGTGAATTTGATGATCAACTTTTATCAAATGACGACATTGAAGCAGCTTTAAGACAAGAACTTCAAGAAAATGATGAAGAATAATGTTGACCATTAACGATCTGCTCTATAAAATCGCCGCCTATAAAGAAAATTAATATGGCTACAGTAAATCAACTAATTAAAAAATCGAGAAAACCAAAAGTTAAAAAAACTGACGTACCTGCATTAAATGCATGTCCCCAAAGAAGAGGAGTGTGTACGCGTGTTTATACAACAACTCCGAAGAAACCAAATTCTGCATTAAGAAAGGTCTGTAGAGTTAGGCTAACAAGTGGTTATGAAGTTACATCATATATAGGTGGAGAAGGACATAACCTTCAGGAACATTCATTGGTATTAATTAGGGGTGGTAGGGTTAAAGATTTACCTGGTGTTCGATACCACACTATTAGAGGTACTCTAGATACTTCAGGAGTTGCTAGTAGAAAACAACGTCGTTCTAAATATGGAGCCAAAAAAGGTAAATAATTATGCCAAGAAGACGAAGTCCTGAAAAAAGAAAGGTATTACCAGATCCTAAATATAAAGATGTAGTTTTAGCAAAATTCATGAATAATCTAATGAAAGATGGTAAAAAATCTGTAGCTGAAAAGATTGTATATGGAGCATTTGATCAAATAAATAAAAACTCTAAAGATGACCCCTTGGGAGTATTTATGAAAGCGTTAGAAGAAGTCAGTCCTGTCGTTGAAGTTAAATCAAGAAGGGTAGGAGGTGCAAATTATCAAGTTCCAGTTGAAATACGTCCATCAAGAAGACAGGCTCTAGCAATGCGGTGGATAGTAGATGCTGCTAGGAAAAGAAGTGAAAAATCTATGGATTTAAGATTAGCTGGGGAACTTCAAGATGCATCTCAAAAAAAAGGATCAGCTTATAGAAAGCGAGAAGATGTTCATAAAATGGCAGAAGCCAACAAAGCTTTTTCGCACTTCAGATTTTAATAACTTTTAAATTAATTAACTATGTCTAGAGATACTGTTTTAAATAAATATAGAAATGTTGGTATATGCGCCCATGTGGATGCCGGAAAAACAACAACTACTGAAAGAGTTCTCTTCTATACCGGTCTTTCTCATAAAATTGGTGAAGTGCATGATGGCGCAGCAGTCATGGACTGGATGGAACAAGAACAAGAAAGAGGTATTACTATTACTTCAGCTGCAACAACTTGTTTTTGGAGTGGAATGGAGCAACAGTTTCCTCAACATAGAATTAATATAATTGATACTCCAGGACACGTTGACTTTACTATTGAAGTAGAGCGTTCATTAAGAGTTTTAGATGGTGCAGTAGTTGTTTTTTGTGCAACATCAGGCGTAGAGCCTCAATCTGAAACGGTTTGGAGACAAGCAAATAGATATGAGGTACCAAGAATTGTTTTTGTAAATAAAATGGATAGAGCTGGAGCTGATTTTGAAAGAGTTGTGAATCAAATTAAAGACAGACTTCAAGCTAAAGTAGTTCCAATCCAATATAATATTGGAGCGGAAGATGATTTTAAGGGTGTTGTTGACTTAATTAATATGAGAGCCATATATTGGAATGAAGAGGACCAAGGCTTGACCTTCGATTCTCAAGATATTCCAGATGAACTCATCGATAAATGTTCAAAATTACGTGAAGAGATGGTTGAAGCTGCTGCAGAAGCGAATGAAGAGCTCATGGATACTTATCTTGAATCTGGAGAACTATCACCAGAACAGATTAAAGAAGGCCTTAGAATAAGATCACTTGGAAATGAAATTATTCTTGCACTATGTGGTTCAGCATTTAAAAATAAAGGAGTTCAAGCTGTACTTGATGCTGTAATTGATTTCTTGCCTGCGCCTGATGAAGTTAAGGCAATTGAAGGAGTTATTCCAAATAATAATGTTGACGAAGAAGAGGTTCCTGATACCAGATCATCTTCAGATGATGAGCCTTTTTCTGCGCTTGCATTTAAGATAGCCACCGATCCATTTGTGGGAACATTAACATTTATTAGAGTTTACTCTGGCGTACTTAGTGTTGGAGATGGTGTTATGAATACGACACGATCAAAAAAAGAAAGAGTGGGAAGGATGGTACAGATGCATTCTAATAATAGAGAAGAAATAAAAGAAGTAAGAGCTGGTGACATTGCTGCTTGTATAGGTTTAAAAGATATTACAACTGGAGACACCTTGTCAGATGCAAATAAACCAATTGTGCTTGAGAGAATGGATTTTCCTGAACCTGTTATATCTGTTGCTGTAGAACCTAAGTCAAAACAAGATCAAGAGAAGATGTCTTTAGCTCTTGGAAAATTAGCTCAAGAAGACCCTTCATTTAGGGTAGCAAGCGATGAAGAATCTGGACAAACAATAATTTCTGGAATGGGAGAACTGCATTTAGATGTTCTAGTCGATAGAATGAAAAGAGAGTTTTCTGTAGAAGCAAATATAGGCAAACCTCAAGTCGCATATAGAGAAACAATTAAAGAAGTTGTTGATGTTGAAGGTAAATTTGTCAGACAAAGCGGTGGTAAAGGGCAATATGGGCATGTATGGCTTAAATTAGAGCCACTAGGGCTTGATGATGAGTATGAGTTTGTTGATAAAATTGTTGGAGGAGTTATTCCTAAAGAATATATACCTGCTGTAAATAAAGGTATTCAAGAGCAAATGCAAAATGGAGTTATAGCTGGATATCCATTACTTGCTTTAAGAGCAACGCTATATGATGGGTCATTTCATGATGTTGATTCAAATGAAATGGCATTTAAGATTGCCGGATCAATGGCTTTAAAAGAAGGTGCTACAAAAGCTAAACCAGCTTTACTGGAGCCAGTTATGAAAGTTGTTGTTGTTACACCAGAGGATCATATGGGAGATGTAGTTGGAGACCTTAATAGAAGGAGGGGTATAATCTTAGGCATGGAAGACATTACTTCTGGCAAAGAAGTCTCGTCTGAAGTTCCATTAGCTGAAATGTTTGGATATGCAACTGATTTAAGATCTCAGACTCAAGGAAGAGCTACCTTTACAATGGAATTTACTAAATATGGTGAGGTTCCAAAAAATATTGCCGAACAGTTAAAAACTTCGTAAAAACAATATTTATTAATCTGTCCAATAGAGTTGACAGCAGTGCTCTTAGGAGCTTAGAATACGCCACATTTTGCGATTTGCAGAATGTATTTTTAAATAGGTTAAAACAGGGACATGGAAAATCAATCAATTAGAATAAGGTTAAAAGCTTTTGATTATAGATTGATTGATGCCTCAGCAAAGTTAATTGTTGAAACTGTAAAAAAGACAGGCGCAGTGATTAATGGGCCGATTCCTCTTCCTGTAAAGAAAGAAAGAACAACAGTTTTGATTTCACCGCATAAAGACAAAGATGCTAGAGATCAATATGAGATTGTTACTTATAAAAGATTAATGGATATTGTCAAGCCAACTGATAAAACAGTGGATGCTTTAATGAAACTTGATCTATCTTCAGGGGTAGATGTTCAGATAAGTTTAGGGCAATAAATTTTAACGCGAATGCGGCCATAGAGGGTTTGTAGCCCCGTAAAAGGAGATAAAATTGAGCATAGGCTTAATAGGAAAGAAATCTGGTATGTCACGTCTTTTTCTTGAAGATGGTGAGTCTATTCCAGTAACTGCAATTTCTGTCTGCGGTAACTTTGTTGCTGATATAAAAACAAAAGAAAAAAATGGATATAACGCTCTTGTTGTATCTAAAACAAAGAAATCTAATAATTTAAAAAAATCTCAAACTGAATTCTTTAAAAAAATAAATATTAACCCTGGTTCACTTGCTGAATTCAAGATTGAAGATGATTCAATCATTCATGAAGTTGGAAAGCATCTCACTGCAGATTTGTTTGAAGTAGGCCAGCATGTTGATATTACTGGGATTTCTAAAGGTAAGGGTTATGCCGGCGTTATTAAAAGACATAATTTTGCAATGCAAGATGCTACTCATGGAAATTCACTTGCACATAGAGCCCATGGATCAATTGGACAGTGCCAGACTCCAGGTAGAGTATGGAAGGGAAAAAAAATGTCAGGCCATATGGGTAATGTCCAAAAAACTGTTCAAAGTTTAAAGATTGTTGATATGGATATTGAAAATAATGTCTTATATATCAAAGGTGCTATTCCTGGCTTTAATGGCTCTGAGGTAAGAGTTAAACCATCAATTAAAAAATCATGAAAATAGAACTCCTTTCAAATACTAAGAATAAAGATGTATCAATTTCTAATGATGCTTTTAATAAGGAATTTAATGAATCTTTAATCCATCAAGCTGTTGTTAGTTTTATGGCAGCTTCTAGACAAGGAAGCGCAAAACAAAAGAATAGATCTGAAGTACGTGGCGGTGGTAAAAAACCATATAGACAAAAAGGTACCGGTAGAGCTAGGGCTGGAACAATTAGAAGCCCTCTCTGGAGAGGTGGAGGAATTACTTTTGCATCTAGACCAAGAGATTTTAGTAAAAAGATAAATAAGAAGATGTATCGTGCTGCTATCAAATCTATCTTTTCAGAATTAGTTAGACAAAATAGGCTCGTTGCAATTGAAAAGCCTATACTTGAGAAACCAAAAACAAAAGAAATAGCCAGTTTCATAAATGAATTTTCTCTTAGCAAAGTATTAATAATTACTGATGAGCTAGATACAAATTTATATCTATCTGCTCGAAATATTCCAAATGTTGATGTTATTACAGTTAGAGAAATCAATCCTGTAAATCTTCTAAAGCCTCAAAAAGTTGCAGTTACTAGTGAAGCTTTAAAAAAAATTGAGGAGTGGATAAATGGATAATGAAAAACTATTCACATTAATTAAAGCTCCAATTATTACTGAGCAGACTGCTCGACTTGGAGAAAGTCTCAAGCAAGTTGTTTTCAAGGTAGATCTTTCAGCCAATAAGAGAGAGATTAAAAAAGCTGTAGAGGAATTATTCAAAGTAGAGGTTTTAAAAGTTACCACCTCAGTTGTTAAAGGAAAGAATAAAAGAAATAGATTTGGCGTTTATAAGAAATCAAATTATAAAAAAGCATTTGTGTCGATTAGCAAAGACTCAGAAATACAATTCGAGGGTATCAACTAATGGCTATTATTAAATCTAAACCTACTAGTCCAGGAAGAAGAGGCTTAATTTCAGTAAAATCTGATTTACATAAGGGTAAGCCTCATAAGTCCCTCATTGAATCAAAGTCTAAAAGCGGTGGAAGAAATAACAATGGAAGAATTACTGTCAGACATCAAGGTGGAGGCCACAAACAGCACTATAGAATAATTGATTTTAAGAGAAATAAATTTGATATTCCTGCAGTTGTTGAAAGAATAGAATATGATCCAAACAGATCTGCACATATAGCTTTATTGAAATATCTCGATGGAGAAAGAAGGTATATTATTGCTCCATCTAAGATAAAAATAGGTGATGAAATTATCTCTTCAGATAATTGTGAGATTAAGACTGGAAATTCGATGAAATTAAAAGATATACCGCTAGGTACTAATATTCATTGTGTTGAATTAAAGCCTATGAAAGGAGCACAAATAGCCAGAAGTGCTGGTACGTCAGCAAGGCTAATAGCTAAAGAGGGAATATATGCAACATTAAGACTTCAATCTGGCGAAACTCGGAAAGTTTTATGGGAGTGTCGGGCAACCTTAGGCACAGTATCAAATCAAGAAAGTAATCTAAGATCTTTGGGCAAGGCTGGAGCAAAAAGATGGAGAGGAGTAAGGCCAACAGTTAGAGGTGTTGCAATGAATCCAGTTGATCACCCTCATGGTGGTGGTGAGGGAAGAACATCTGGTGGAAGACATCCTTCAACTCCTTGGGGAGTTCCAACGAAGGGATATAAAACAAGAAAAAATCAAAGAACAGACGATCTCATTATAAGAAGAAGAGGTAAAAAATAATATGCCTAGATCATTAAAAAAAGGACCATTTGTGGATTTATCTTTATCTAAGAAAGTAGATCAGGTAATCGCTAACAATGACAAGAAACCAATTAAAACATGGTCAAGAAGATCGATGATAATACCTTCAATGGTTGGCTTAACGATATCTGTTCATAATGGAAGACAGCATATTCCAGTATTTATTAACGAAGATATGGTAGGCCACAAATTGGGTGAGTTTGCAATAACAAGAACTTTTAGGATGCATTCTGGAGATAGGAAGGCTTAATTATGGATACTAGAGCATATTTAAAAGGAACAAGACTTTCACCTCAAAAAGCTGCGCTAGTGGCAGATCAAATTAGAGGTAAAAAAGTTGGCGAAGCAATGGATTTTCTTGGTTTCAACAAACAAAAGGGATCAGCGATTATTAAGAAGCTATTAGAGTCTGCAATTGCAAATGCTGAAAATAATAATAATTCTGATATTGATAAGCTATCTGTAAAAACAATAATTGTTAATCAAGGCATGAGACTAAAAAGAATGAAGCCAAGAGCAAGAGGAAGAGCTGATAGGATTATAAAACCAACGTGTCATATTGAAATAATATTGACAGAGGGAGAGAAATAATGGGACAAAAAGTGAATCCTAATGGTTTTAGGCTAGGTATTTCAAAGAAGCAAAATGCTAATTGGTATGCAAAAGGTAAAGATTTTCCTAATAACTTAATAGAAGATTTAAAGGTTAGAGAACATTTAGCAACAAAATTAAAGAATTCTTCAATCAGCAAAATAGAATTAGAGAGAACAGCAGATGCCTTTATAGTAAATATTCATACTGCAAGACCTGGAATTATTATAGGTAAACGCGGCGAAGAAATTGAGAATTTGAAGAAGGCGATAGAGAAAATAGTTAAAGGAAAGACTCAAATAAACATCAAAGAGGTTAGGAAACCAGACTTAGATGCAAAAATTCTGGCAGAAGGTGTTGCTCAACAGCTTGAAAAAAGGGTTATGTTCAGAAGAGCAATGAAAAGGACTGTTCAAAGCGCCTTAAGACAAAGTGCTAAAGGTGTAAGGATAGAAGTATCTGGAAGACTTAATGGTGCTGAGATTGCAAGAACTGAATGGTATAGAGAGGGCAGAGTTCCTCTTCATACTTTAAGAGCAGACATTGATTATGGAACCGCCGAAGCTTTAACAACATATGGGATTATTGGTGTAAAAGTATGGGTTTATAAAGGTGAGATAACTGAAGATCCCTATAAAAGCCAATTAGGAACTAATTAAGAAAAATGCTACAACCTAAACAAACTAAATTTAGAAAAATGCATAAGGGCCGAAACCGAGGTTTAGCCCAGAATGGCAATACTATTGCTTTTGGAAGGTTTGGGCTAGTTGCTTCTGATAGAGGAAGGATAACTGCAAGACAAATAGAAGCAGCCAGAAGAGCGATGACAAGATATATCAAAAGAGGTGGAAATATCTGGATTAGGATTTTCCCTGATAAGCCTATTACTAAAAAGCCATTAGAAGTGAGAATGGGCAAGGGCAAGGGTAATGTTGAATACTGGGTAGCTCTAGTTCAACCAGGCAAGGTAATGTTTGAGATGGCAGGTGTTGAAGAAGAGATTGCTAGAGAAGCTTTTAGGCTAGCATCTGCGAAACTTCCAATTAAGACTCATTTTGTTAAAAAGGATCTTTAAATGAAAAAAGAATTAGCAGACTTAAGAAAGAAAAACTTAGAACAATTAAATGCTGAGCTAATGTCTGTTAGGGAGTCCCAGTTTGGATTAAGAATTAAGCACAAAACAGGTCAACTTAATGAAACCAGTGAGTTAAAAAAATCTAGAAGAAAAATAGCAATGATAAAAACCTTAATCAATGAAGTTAAATTAAAGGATAAAGAGTAATGGAATCAACTAACCCAAGAATTTTAACCGGTATAGTTACCAGCAATAAGTCTGATAAGACGGTTACAGTAAAGATAGAAAGAAAAGTTAAACATCCTTTTTATGGAAAAGTTATTAAAAGAGCTACTAAGGTTCATGCTCATGATGAGAACAATATTGCTTCTATAGGGGATATCGTTTCTGTTAAAGAGTGTCGCCCTATTTCAAAAACAAAGACTTGGGTTTTAGTTCAAGAAACTATCTCAGATATTGCTAAGGAGGAAGAGTAATGATTCAAATGCAATCTCTACTCAAAATAGCCGACAATAGCGGCGCCCGAAGCGTAATGTGTATTAAGGTCTTGGGTGGATCAAAAAGAAGATATGCGAATATTGGAGATATTATTAAAGTAGCTATTCGCGAAGCAATTCCAACAGGTAAGGTTAAGAAGGGTCAGGTAGTTGATGCTCTTATCGTTAGAACAAAAAAAGGCGTCCGAAGACGTGATGGCTCTTTAATTAAATTTGATGAAAATGCTGCCGTACTCATTAATGCCCAAAAAGCCCCTATAGGAACTAGAGTTTTTGGGCCAGTAACAAGAGAGTTAAGAGATGGTAAACATATGAAGATTCTCTCGTTAGCACCTGAGGTTATATAAGATGAAAAATCATACAATCCCTACAAAATTAAGATCTGGTGATGAGGTGATTGTTATTGCTGGAAAAGATATTGGAAAGAAGGGAACTATAAGAGAAATTTCAAAATATAAAAACAAAGCTATCGTTACAGGCATAAATATGGTCAAAAAGCATACTAAGCCAAATCCAGAGATGGGTGTTACAGGAGGAGTTGTCGAACAAGAAGCATCAATATCCTTATCAAATATAGCAATATGGAATTCTAAAAAGAAATCTAAAGATAAAATCTCATATTCAACTGATAAAGATGGAAAGAAGATAAGATTATTTAAATCTGACGGGGTGGAAATCAAATAATGGCTAATTTAAAAGAAAAATATAATAAAGAAATTCGCCCAGCTCTTAAAAAAGATCTTGGAATAGATAATATTATGGCTGTTCCTAAATTAACAAAGGTTGTTATAAATATGGGTGTTGGTGAAGCTGCAAATGATAAAAAGCATCTCGAATCAGCATTACAGAATTTAACAGCCATTGCTGGACAGAAACCAATAGTAACAAAAGCAAGACAATCAGTTGCAAGTTTTAAAATTAGAGAGGGTTGGCCATTGGGATGCAAAGTTACTCTAAGAGGCAATAAGATGTATGATTTTATGGAAAGACTTATCATGATAGCAATTCCGAGGGAAAGAGACTTTAGAGGTCTAAACCCTAAATCATTTGACCAACAAGGCAATTATAATTTTGGTATCAAAGAACAAATTATTTTTCCTGAAATTAATTATGACAATATTGACAACATAAGAGGTATGGATGTTTGCATCAATACATCAGCAACATCTCCAGAGCAAGCAAAAGCACTTTTAAAGGCTTTTAATTTTCCATTTAAACAATAGGCAGAACTATGGCAAAGAAATCAATGATAGCTAGAGAAGTAAAAAGAATTAAAACAGTTGCAAAATATGCTGATAAAAGATCTGCTCTTAAAAAAATAATGAGTGATGAGAATGTATCAAGTGAAGAAAGGTATGAGGCGCGTATTAAATTTCAAAAACTACCAAGAAATGCAAGCCCGTCTCGAGTTGTTAGAAGATGTCAGGTAACAGGAAGGCCTCATGCAGTTTATAGAAAATTTGGTTTAAGCCGAATTAAGCTAAGAGAAGCAGCTATGAGAGGAGATATACCTGGTTTAGTTAAATCAAGTTGGTAATAATATGAGTTTTCAAGATCCAATATCAGACTGCTTAACAAGAATAAGAAACGGTTTAATGCGTGGTAAAGACCAAGTACTTATTCCTCATTCAAAATTAAAACATGACCTTGTTAATGTTTTGATATCAGAAGGCTATTTAAAAGCATCTAAGCAAACTAGTTTTGATGATAAGCCTATGATTGAGGTAAAGCTTAAATATCATAATGACACACCTGTTATCAAAGAACTAAAAAGAATAAGCAAACCAAGCTTAAGAAAATACTCTAGTGCCTCTGATCTTGATGAGGTAAAAGGAGGACTAGGTTCTTATATCATTTCAACAAACCAAGGGCTTATGACAGATAAAGATGCCAAGAAAAAAAATATTGGCGGCGAAATTTTGTGTGAGGTATTTTAATGTCTAGAGTAGCAAAAAATCCAATAACTGTTCCTGATTCTGCAAATATTACTATTGATGGCAATTTAGTAAAAGTTACCGGTGTTAAAGGAGAATTAGATTTTGTTATCCCTGAATCAGTGACGCTTGTAGCTAATGAAAATATTCTTACTGTTAATTATGATGAAGACAATCAGAAGTCAGTTGCTTTAGCTGGAACAACAAGATCAATAGTAAATAATATGATAATTGGTGTGACAAATGGTTATGAAAAGAAATTAGAACTTATAGGAGTTGGATATAGAGCAAAAGCTTCAGGTAAATTATTAGAATTAACTTTAGGTTTCTCGCATCCAATTAAGTATCAATTACCTGATGAAGTTGAGGTTGAAACACCGTCACAGACAGAAGTTGTATTAAAGAGCCACAATAAACAAGTCTTAGGTCAAGCAGCTTCAGAAATAAGAGCCTTTAGACCTCCTGAACCCTATAAAGGGAAGGGAGTAAGATATTCTGATGAGCAAGTTAAAAGAAAAGAAGCTAAAAAAGCTGCAGGGACAGGTGCGTAATGAGTATTAAAAATTTTTCAAGATTAAGAAGAGCTAAGAAGACAAGAGCAAACATCAGAAATCAAGAATCACCAAGGCTGACTGTTTATAGATCTTCTCAACACTTTTATGCTCAAATATTTGATAGTCTTGGATCAAAAGTAATTGTTTCAGCCTCAACAGTGGAGAAAGATGCAAAAGTAGATTCAAACAACCTTGATGCTGCAGCAAAAGTTGGCAAAAAGGTTGCTGAGAGAGCCTTGGAAAATGGCATTAAAAAAGTTGTCTTTGATAGATCGGGCTACAAATATCATGGCCGTATAAAAGCTCTAGCAGATTCAGCTAGAGATGCAGGATTGGAGTTTTAATCAAATGAAAGAAAATAATGCGATCAATAATCAACAAGCTGATGCTCTTGAAGAAAAGTTAGTTCAAGTAAACAGAGTTGCCAAAGTAGTCAAAGGTGGAAGAGTATTTGGTTTCACCGCACTTACTGTTGTTGGAGATGGTAATGGCAGGGTTGGCTTTGGAAGAGGTAAGGCGAAGGAAGTTCCTATTGCAATTCAAAAGGCTATGGAAAACGCAAGAAGAAGCATGGTGGAAGTAAAGCTTAATAATACTACTTTATGGTATCCAATTAAGGCAAAGCATGGTTCAGCTAATGTATACATGCAACCTGCTTCAGAAGGAACTGGTATTATCGCTGGTGGAGCAATGAGAGCAGTACTAGAACTAGCTGGTGTTCAAAACGTATTAGCTAAATGTTATGGGTCTACAAATCCTGTAAATGTTGTAAGAGCAACGATCAACGCATTAAGCGCAATGGAATCACCAGAAACAGTTGCTTTAAGAAGAGGCAAAAAGGTTGATGAAATATCATGAGCAAACAAGAAACAATAAAAATTAAACTTATAAAAAGTGGCATTGGAAGGATGAAGAAACATAAGCTATGTATTCAAGGCTTGGGTTTTAGAAAGCTCAATCAAACTGTGACAGTCATTGATACTCCTAGCAATAGAGGGATGATAAATAAAATATCGGATATGTTAGAGGTTGTAGAAAGCTAAAATGAGTGAAGAAACAAAAAACATTATGAATCTCAATTCAATTTCTGATGAAGGATCTTCAAAGAAAAGAAAAAGAGTTGGCAGAGGGATTGGATCAGGAACAGGCAAGACTGCCGGAAGAGGTCATAAAGGTCAAAAATCAAGATCAGGTGGAAATATAAGACCTGGTTTTGAAGGTGGTCAAATGCCATTACAGATGAGATTACCAAAATTTGGATTTTCTTCCAGAGTAAATAATAACTCTAAAGAGGTAAATGTTAAAAATATTGATGGAATGGACTTGGTTAATTTATTAACTTTGAAAGAAAATAAGATAGTTAGCAAGTCAACAAAAAAAGTAAAAATATTTGGCAATACTAACATTACTTCAAAGGTAACAGTTGAGGGCATAAAGGTATCAAAAGGCGCTAAAGAATCTATCGAAAATGCAGGTGGCAAAGTCATTGAAGATAAAATGATAGAGAAGCCTCAAAAAGAAGAGTCTAAAAAAGAGGACGCTAGTAAACAATGACAGAGCAAGGTAGCATGAGTGATCTTTGGAAACGCTTAAGATTCGTTTTTATTGCTATTCTTGTATACAGAATGGGCACACATATTCCTATACCTGGAATTGATCCAGTTCAATTAGAAAGATTTTTTTCATCCCAGGACGATACTCTTATTGGGCTATTTAATCTATTTTCTGGGGGCGCCCTTGAAAGAATGAGCGTCTTTGCTTTAAACGTTGTACCTTATATATCATCTGCAATTATTATGCAGCTTTTTTCAAATTCAATACCTTATCTTCAAGAACTAAAAAAAGACGGACAAGCAGGAAGGAATAAAATTACACAATACACAAGATATGGAACTGCATTATTAGCCTTTATACAAGGATTGGCTTTGGCAGTAACTTTATCAACAACAGCAGCCATTAATCCAGGTATCTCTTTTATACTACCTGCTGTATTCTCAATTGTTGCAGGAACAATGTTCCTTATGTGGTTAGGAGAACAAGTATCTGAAAGAGGAATAGGAAATGGCATATCTATAATTATTGCAACTAGTATTCTTACTGGTATACCAGCAGCAATTGGCCAAGCATTAGAACAATCTAGACTTGGAGAAATAAGCATTCTTTTATTAATTGGAATTGGCTTGCTCTCAATGGCAGTCATTGCAATAGTTGTCTTTATTGAAAGAGGACAAAGAAGAATAACTGTTAATTATGCACAAAGACAACAAGGAAGAAAATTAATGCAGGCTCAAACCAGCCATCTTCCATTTAAAGTAAATATGGCTGG
>CEWO01020841.1_pt1 | contig 21999 bp, 19 predicted proteins | sample 361561 | NCBI WGS metagenome assembly CEWO01 (sample SAMEA2623627, study PRJEB7988) | marine metagenome | isolation source: saline water (ENVO:00002010), including
TCTTGTTCTTCTACTTGTATGGGGAAATATGGTAAGTGGTTTGGGTGCTGGTCTAGCCTGTCCAGATTGGCCTTTATGTTTTGGTAGCTTTTTCCCAGAAATTAATTTCCCAATTTTTATGGAGCATGGGCATAGAGTTCTTGGACTATTTGTAACAATATTCTTTGCTTTCCTTGCGAGAAAAAGATTAAAACTTTATAAGGGAGCATATAAGTTGATACCCATAATTTGTTCTATCTTGCTTGCTGTTCAGATTATTGCGGGAGCACTAGTAGTTATACTTCAGCTTGAAACAAATATAACTACCTTCCATTTTGGAAATGCAATAATAATTTTCATTCTAATCTATATTATGTGTAAGTATACCGACAGTGATAAATTAAAATTAGTTAATATTTTTAATAAAAAAAATCTTCCATATTTGATTCTTTTTTTATTTGTTTATTGGCAATTAGTACTAGGCGCCTATGTGAGACATTCGAATGCAGGATTGGCATGCCCTGATTTTCCAAGATGCTTGGGCTATTGGTGGCCACCTTATTTAAGTAAAACAGTATTTGTTCATTTATTCCACAGAATCAGTGGAGTTGTTATTTTATTAGTTTCTTTTTGGTTATTTTTTAAAGGTTATTACTCAAAAGCAAATCCAGAGATTTTATTAAATCTTAAGCGACTCGCTTTTCTAGTTCTAATCCAAGTTGCCGTAGGAGTGTTTGTAGTACTTTCAAAATTAGCTTTTTCAATGACTGCAATTCATCTTTTAATTGCCCTTCTAATCGTTGGAGTTATCCTTAATTTATTGTTTATAAAGAAAGAAGTTAATTGATGAAGTACTTAAAGGCAGTAATATCCCTATCAAAGCCAAATATAATATTAAGTGTAGGTTTAACTGGATTTACAGGAATTGTTATAGCCCATTCTGGAGTACCATCACTCCAGATTACTCTATTATCACTCTTATGTTTGATTTTTTCAGCTGCGGGATCAGCAATGGTTAACAATTTAATCGAACGTGAAAATGATGAGCTGATGGAAAGACTGGAAGATCGGGTCAAAGCATTAAAGTTGGTAGGAATTAAAAATTTATCTATGATAGCTGCTTTTTTGATAACTATTTCACTCGCGCTTTCTGCAATTTATATTAATCTTTTAAATTGTTCTTTAATACTCCTAGCTATACTTTCATATACTGTTTACTATACGCTCTTTTTAAAGAGGTCTTCCCCTTTTGGTACTGTTTTAGGTGGAATTCCAGGCGCTCTACCAGTTATTATCGGATATTCCTCAATTCAACCAGAATTATCAATCGGATACCTAGATATAATAGTTTTATTTCTATTTATGATGGTTTGGCAGCCTCCTCATTTTTGGGCTTTGGCCCAACACCTTTTGGATGACTATGAAAAGGGAGGTTTTCCAACTATGCCAATAGTTTATGGGCAAGAGTTTACCAATTACCTGATATTGATATACAGTTTGGCTTTATTGCCAATATCTTTATATTTCTGGATTGTTGGAATTTGTTCAAACTTTTATGCAGTAATGGCAATTATCTTGGGCCTGTCTTTCTTATATCTAGTATTCCTTTCATTCAAAGAGAAGAAACATTACAAGAGAGTTTTTTTGTTTTCAATTCTCTACATGCTGTTAATTAATATTTTTATTTCTGTAGATATAATTTTTATTAACTAGTATTTTTATCATAATTTAAAAAATTTATTGTATAGTTTAAAGTATGAAAATTATTAAACTTAAGTCTTCAGATATTAAAATTCAAATTAATAAGATTAGAAGAAGACAAGAAAAAGACTTAAATGTTATTGAAAAGAAAGTTGATAATATATTGCGTGAAGTCCGTCTTAGGGGGGACAAATCCCTTTTTGAGCTATCTAGAAAGTTTGATAATTTTGAACTTACTAAAAAAAATATAAGAATTGATCAAGCTCAAATTAATAATTCATCTATGTTTCTGTCCTCTGATATTAAGTCATCTATTAAAAAATCTATTAAACGAGTTAAAAATTATCAAAAAAAGAAATTACCTAAATCCCACAGATATAAAGATGAATTCGGCAACATACTTGGTTGGAATGTTAATCCAATTAATAGAATTGGAATATATGTCCCAGGGGGAACCGCATCTTATCCTTCCAGTTTAATAATGACAGCTACTCTTGCTAAAGTTGCGGGATCAAAGGAGTTAGTTGTTTCAACTCCACCTGGAACACAAGGTATAAATCCCGCTATTCTTTTTACGGCTGATCAGCTTGGAATCAAAGAAGTTTTACAAGTAGGCGGCGCTCAGGCTATAGCTGCTTTAGCTTATGGAACGGATAGTGTTAAATCAGTTGATAAAGTTGTAGGACCTGGAAATATCTTTGTTGCTACTGCAAAAAAGCAAGTATTTGGCAAGGTTGACATAGATATGATAGCAGGACCCAGCGAGGTTTTAATTATTGCAGATACAAATGCTAATCCTGAATATGTTGCTGCAGATTTAATTGCTCAAGCTGAACACGATGTTCAAGCATCAGCTATTTGCTTAACAACGTCTGTGAAATTGGCTAAATCAATCTCAACTCAAATTAAAAAGCAATCATCGTCATTAAAAAGAAGAGATATAATAAATGCCTCAATTAAACAAAACGGTACGATTTTTGTTTTGAAGAATCTAGACGATTGTATTAATTTCTCTAATGCTTTTGCACCTGAGCACCTTGAAATTTTCGTAAAGCAATCTTCCCAAGTCGAAAATAAAATTCTTAATGCAGGTTCTATTTTCGTTGGTGAGAATTCTGGAGAAGCATTCGGTGATTATATAGCAGGTCCAAGTCATGTTCTACCTACTGCAGGCAGTGCAACCTTTTCCTCACCATTGAGCGCGCTGGATTTTGTCAAATATTCAAGTTATACAAAAATCTCCAAGCTTGGAGTAAAGTCTTTAGGGCAGGATGTAATCTTGTTAGCCAAAGAAGAGGGTCTTGATGGCCATGCTAATTCTATAGCCTTGAGGCTAGAAAAGGGTAAAAAAAATGACTAATAAAATTAGACTGAAAAAATTTCTAAAGGATTTTGATTCGTATTCTGCTGATAAAACCAATTTTGCTTATAGATTGAACGCTAACGAGTCACCTTTCAACTTCGAAAATATATTTAACTCTAGCGCTCTAGAAAAAAAGTTTTTAAAGAGTATGAAAATAAAAGATATTAATAGGTATCCTGATTCTACGCAAGACAAGCTTAAAAATAGTATTTTAAAATTTTATGGTCTAAAAAAAGGTCAGGTATTGATTGGGAATGGTTCTGATGAACTAATCCTTTATATCCTTCTTACTTTAACAGGAAAATCATCTAAAGTTCTTTATCTAGATCCAAGTTTTTCAATGTATAAAATTTTGACCAAAGGTCTGGGATTAAAGGGAGTAAGTGTTCCCTTAAGCTCTGAATTTAAGCTAGATGTTGAAAAAGTTTTAAAGAAAATAACGTTACATGATCCTGATATTATTTTCATAGCAAGTCCAAATAACCCCTCAGGGAATTCTTTTAAACAAGAGGATATAATTAAAATTGTTAATTTTTCAAAAGGAATTGTTGTTGTTGACGAAGCATATTCAGATTATTCGGACTTTTCTTTTGTTAAATCTTTGAAAAGTTATAAGAATATGTTGATTATGAAAACTATGTCTAAAGTAGGTTTTGCTTCTTTAAGGTTAGGTTTTTTATTAGGAGAAAAAAGTCTTATAGATAGTGTTGATAAATTAAGGCTCCCATACAATGTTTCTTCTTTTTCGCAGTTAATAGCGACCAAATTCTTTAAAGACCAATCTATCATAGAAAAACAGATTGGTATTATTAAAACTCAAAGAATGAAGGTCGAAGCTTTTCTGAATAAAATCCCTGATATTAAGGTATATAGTTCAGACTCCAATTTTATTCTTATTAGATTAAAGAATTCTGACGCACTTTTTAGTTTTCTAAAATCTAATGATTTGATTGTAAAGAACTTCCTTAATAATAAAAAGCTGAATAATTGTTTAAGAATTACTGTTGGCTTACCAAAAGAGAACAATAGGCTTATGCTACTTCTTTCTAATTTCTTTAATAAATAGTGCAGCTATCCAAATAAATATTAGATAGTAAATTATTCTAATATTGGTATAGTTCGCTGTATAAAAACTTTTGTCTTTCCTTAGTATAACTTCTTCAATTAAGTACTCACTTTTATTTATTTTGATTTTATTTAGTATTTTTCCTGTAGGTGACACAATTGCGCTTAAGCCATTATATGTGGATCTTATCAAAAATCTTTTATTCTCAATTGACCTAGGAATGGATAGCATTAAGTGCTGATATGGAGCCAGACTATTTCCATACCATCTATCGTTTGTTAAATTTATCAAAATTTCGGAGCCTAGCTGCGTAAGTTCTATCGAATTTTTTTCAAAGAGATCTTCGTAACATATAATTACACCTATATTGGTTTTATTCTGAAGGATTAACGGCTTTACTATGCCTTTTTTTAGAGAAACGAATGAATCATAAATAGGAATTATTTCTGAAATTAAATCCCTAAGAGGGTAATATTCCCCAAAAATCATCAATTTGTTTTTTGAATAGATATCTATGATTTCAAATTCGCTATTAATCAAAAGAGCCGAGTTGTAATATCCTTCTTTAGTTTGTGTAATTGATCCTAGCAAAAGTGCCTTGCTATTAACTTTAAATTTTCTGCTAAACTTTTTTTGAAAGTTTATATAATCTTTTTTGTTTTTTATTATTACTTTATCAAGCGAGCTTTCAGGCCATATTGTTAAATCTGGCCTCCTTGAGCTTTTATTAATACTATTCTGAAGATTAATCAATTTCTTTAATGAACTTACAGGTTGAACAACTGCAACTCTAATATTAGCCCTATCCATTTGGTACTTATTCGTATTTTTCTCAATCCAAGAACCCACCATTAATATGAAAAAGAAAATCGTTAACATTGGATAAGTTGCTTTATTATTCTTCTTTATCAGCAATTCATACACGGTAATATTTATCATCAAAACTAAAGCTGAGACTATGTTGACGCCTAGAATTGAAATTAACTGGGATATTTGCGGGAAAAGTATTTGAGTATTACCTATTTTATAAGGAAAGATTCTAGGAAAGTTTTCTTCAAATATAATATATAAAAATATTATGAAAAAGTATTTTAGCCATACTTTACTAGCTCTTTTAATAGACAAGCTTGTGAGCAAGAACACAATTATATAAAATGAAGATTCGTATAAGCAATATAATAGGTGGCTCGTAACAGAGACTCCCCAACTAGCACCTGTTAGCCTAGATAGAGTTGGAGAAATCCAATATGTTGCTACTAAGACTGATATTGTCCCAAAAGCTAGTCCTAGCTTAGTTGGATGTATTTTATTATTTTCAATTAAATATAATATTGGTACAAAAAAGAACCACGAAAAGAAGAATAAGTTAAAGTTTAAGAAAGGAACAGTGAATAATATTATTGAAAGGAATAAAAGGAATAAATATTTCATATACCTATTATATTAACTTCTTAACATTAGGTAAATTTATTTATATATTTTCAGGTAAATTATAATAATGCTTAACTCACCAGTTCTTGTCCTAAATAAGTTCTTTTTCCCGGTTGATACAACGAGCGTCAAAAGAGCTTTTTTGATGCTATACATAGGTGCGGCAAAGGCTGTAGATATAAATTATGAAACATTTGACTTTGACTCATGGAGTGAAATATCTATATTAAAGAAGTCAGAATCAATTAGGACAGTTTCAAAAATAATAAAGATACCTAGGGTTATAATAATCTTAAGGTACGATAAGGTTCCAAATAAAGAAGTTAAATTCAACCGCTACAATATATTTAGAAGAGATAGGTCGGAGTGCCAGTATTGCAGAAAGCCATTTCCAAAAAATGAGCTTACTATTGATCACGTTCATCCCAAATCCTTAGGAGGAAAAACTATATGGGAAAATGTTGTTTGTTGCTGTATTACATGTAACAGGAAGAAGGGTAGTAATATTCTGAGTTCTACCAATATGAAGCTTGCTGTTAAACCTAATAAACCTTCGTGGGAGCTGTTGTCAAATCTTTATTTACAGACAATTAAATTTGATGAATGGAAACCTTTTTTAAGTTCCGTTGAAACCTCTTATTGGAACGTTGAACTTGAAGAATAATTTAGAAGTATTGACAATGGCCAATAAACAGTAAAAATATATACTTTTTGGAGGATGTAATGGAAGCCGTAATAAAGACTGGTGGGAAACAATATCTCATTAAAGAAGGTGATAAAATTCAGATAGAAAAAACACCTCATGAAGTTGGTGCTGAAATAGGGTTTGACGAGATACTCTATATATCCGACGAAAAGAATGTGTTGGTAAATGCAGCACAATTAAAGCCTTTTAAAATCAAAGCTAAAGTAGTATCAGACGATAAAGGAAAAAAGCTTAAAGTATTTAAGTTCAGAAGGAGAAAGAACTCGAAGACCCTAAATGGTCACAGACAGCCTTATCAGACTGTCGAAATTTTATCAATAAGCAAATAGAGGTTAATTATGTCAAAAACAAAAGCAGCAGGTAGTTCCAAGAACGGAAGAGATAGCGCAGGAAGAAGACTTGGAGTAAAACTTTTTGGGGGTCAATCGGTTAATACCGGTGGAATTATAGTAAGACAAAGAGGAACAAAGTTTTATCCTGGAGAAAACGTTGGAATTGGAAGAGATCATACCCTTTTTGCTTTAAAAAATGGATTGGTAGCTTTTAATAAGAAAGGTAAGTCTAAAGTCTTTGTTAGTGTGGAACCTCTAAACTAGGGTTTTTAAAATACCTATTGTTTAATCTCCATAATATCCGATTATAATATTCTAAAATGAAATCATCTGATATAAGAAAGAAGTTTCTCGATTTTTTTAATAATAAAAGTCATGGCTTAGTAGCAAGCTCCGGTTTAATTCCTAAAAATGATCCAACTTTATTATTTACGAATGCCGGTATGGTTCAATTTAAAAATGTTTTTTTAGGTCAGGAGAAGTTTAAATATTCTAGGGCCGCATCTTGTCAAAAATCTCTTAGGGCAGGTGGAAAGCATAATGATTTAGAGAACGTAGGAAGAACAAGCAGACACCATACTTTTTTTGAAATGCTAGGAAATTTTTCCTTTGGTGACTATTTTAAAGAAGATGCAATATTTTTTGCTTGGGAGTTTTTAACAAAAGAATTAAAGATAGATAAAGATAGGCTATACATAACTGTCCATACAGGTGATGATGAAGCAAGACAGATTTGGGCTAATTCAATAAAGATTAATGAAGAGAGAATATATAAACTAGGTGACAAAGATAATTTCTGGTCTATGGGTGACACCGGCCCTTGCGGACCTTGTTCAGAAATTATGTATGACATTGGTGAAGAAGGTTCAAATTGTCCAAACTCAGAGACCTGTACTGTGGAATGTGAATGTGGAAGATTCCTTGAGATATGGAATTTAGTTTTTATGCAATTTGATAGAAGTGAGGATGGTCAACTTGTCCCCCTTCCAAGTCCTAGTATTGACACTGGGATGGGTCTAGAAAGATTAGCTTCGGTCATGCAAGACGTTAAAAGTAATTATGACACTGATCTCTTCCAATATTTAACTAATTATATTGCTACTTTCATAGGTACCAAGTATGGCAAAAATAAAGAAACTGATATATCAATTAGAGTTTTATCCGATCATGCACGAGCTGTAACTTTTTTAATTTCAGATGGAGTTATTCCCTCTAGTGAAGGCAGGGGATATGTAGCTAGAAGAATACTCAGGAGAGCCGTACGCCACAATAAGAAGTTGGGAATTTCTGACCCTTTCTTGCATAACCTTGTTAGTTTAGTTGTTGAGGAGATGAAGGGGTTTTATCCAGAGTTGGCAAGTCAAAAAGATAATATTATTTCAATCGTTATAAACGAAGAAAAAAAGTTTTTATTAACTATTGATAGAGGATTTGATCAGCTCAAAGAGGCTATGAGAATGTCCTCTGAAAAAAAGATTCTCTCAGGTAGAGATGTGTTTAAGCTTTATGATACTTATGGTTTTCCAGTTGATTTGATTGAGGATATTGTAAGTGAAACAGACTATACGTTAGACATGAAGGCGTACGAAGAAGAGATGCTTAACCAAAAAAATTCTTCAAAGAAAGCTTCAAAATTTAAGAATCCAGTAGGAGAGGCAATTGATCTAACAAGGGTTTTGAATCTTAATAATGTAACAAAATTTGTTGGCTATGATTATCTTAATCTGGATACTAAAATCTTGGCAATAATTAAAGATGATGAAATTGTTAGCTCTGCTACTGAAAAAGAAAAAATAGGAATCATATTAGAGTCTTCTCCGTTCTATGCAGAATCTGGTGGACAAATAGGTGATAAAGGAGTTATTGAAACATCCTCATCCATAATTGATGTGTTTGATACACAGAAAACAAAAGAAGGATTCTTTATCCATAGTGGAATAGTAAAAAAAGGAGAAGTTAAGAATAGTGACAAATCTAGTGCAAGAGTTGATAAAACTTTTAGAGATAAAATATCCGAGCATCATTCTGCCACTCATATACTTCATTCTTCTCTAAGAGAAGTACTGGGTACTCATATTAGACAAGCAGGTTCGTTGGTAAAAAGCGATAGATTGAGATTCGATTTTAGTCACTTTTCAAATATTGACAGCAGCACTCTTAAAGAAATTGAAAACTTATCAAATGAAAAAATTAGAATGAATAATGAAATTTTAATTCAAGAGAATGTTGAGTACAAAAAAGCTATCAAAAATGGCGCTACTGCCTTTTTCGAAGATAAGTATGGCGATTTTGTTAGAGTAGTTAGAATAGGAGACTTTAGTATGGAGTTATGTGGTGGAACTCATATAGATAGCTCAGGTCAAATAGGTTCACTATATATTTCATCTGAATCTTCTATATCTTCTGGTATTAGGAGAATTGAGGCACATGTTGGAGAATCAGGTTTTAAATATATTAGCAATATTAAGGATTTTTTAATAACCTCTTCATCCTTACTTAATTCATCAATTGAAAAAGTACCTAATAGTATTCAAAGAATACAGAAAGAGAATGACTCTTTAAAATTGAAGCTTTCTTCATTTGAGAAAAAAGCAACAAAGAGTTTAGCTGATAAAGTATTATCGGATTGTGAATCATTTAATGATATTAAAATCGTCTCTTATTTGGGTAAAGACATGACTTCATCCCAGCTAAAAAGTCTCTGGGATGACTTAAAGAAGAATGAAAGTGTGATTGCTATCTTAGCCTCAAATAATAAAGAAAGTTCAATAATAATTTGTGCTGCGGGTTCGCAAATACAAAATTTCGACTGCAAGCTTTTTTTAAGTAAAATTGCTACTAATATTAATGGAAAAGGTGGTGGAAAAAGTAATCTAGCTCAATTCGGTTGTGATACGATTAATAGTCTAGACGAGATTGTAATGCTTATTAAAAGTCAGCTGTAATCCCATTTTTAATAAGAATTTTTTTTATTTTTTTTATCGCAGTTTTTTCAATTTGCCTAACGCGCTCACGAGAAATCTTAAATTTTTCACCTAATTTTTCTAAGGTAATTTGTTTGTCAGATAATAATCTATTATTGATTATATAAGCCTCTCTTTCGTTTAGGGTTTGTATAGCTTCTTTCAAGCTGGATTCTAACTCTTTTTTTTGCTGGTCTTCTATTATTATTTCTTCCTGACTTTGCGAAACAGAAGGCAGAAAGTCGATTTTTGTTTGTTTTTCATCTGTCTTAATTTCGTCATCCAGCGAGTAGTCTTTCCCCCCCATTCTTTGATCCATTTCTTTAATTTCTTTAATCGAGACTTTAAGATCACTAGATAATTTTGAATAGTATTCTTCCAAAGAAAGATCTCCAGAGTTATATAAACTTTTAGCTGATCTTATTTTGTAAAATAGCTTTCTTTGCCCTTGAGTTGTTCCAATTTTTACAAGACTCCAGTTCTTCATTATAAAGTTCTGAATATATGCTCTTATCCACCATACTCCATAAGAAATTAACCTATACCTTTTTGTTGGATCAAACTTAGTAACTGCTTGCATAAGACCAAGATTCCCTTCTTGTATAACATCCATCAAATTAAGTCCATAATTTTTATATTCCATAGCAATCTTTACTACGAATTTAAGATTTGCAGTTATTAGCTTTCTAGCGGATTCTCGGTTACCCGAGTCTCTATATTCCTTGGCATACCTTGCCTCTTCTTCGCGTGACAAAATTTCATAATTACTTATTTCTGTAAGATATTTCTCCAGCGAATTTGCTGGTACTGGCAGATTCTTGTTATTACTTTTAAGCTTACTATTATTTTTCCTCATTAATATTTAGTAATCATTATACTTTTATAGGTTTATCTTGCCAATAAGTAGTGAAGTTGCTTGACTGTTAAGACCATTTACATTAAATTGATAGTTTTATAGTTTAATATTCCGGAGTAGCTCAGCTGGCAGAGCAGGTGACTGTTAATCACTTTGTCGGGGGTTCAAATCCCTCCTCCGGAGCCATGCTATGTACAAAATTATGTTTAATTTGTATAATTAAGGATAATTATTTTATTTTTATGAAAAATTTATCTTATTTTATACTTTTTATTCTCTTTTTTCCCAATGTTGCTCTTGCATATATTGACCCTGCTTCTGGAAGCGTTGTAATGTCAATCATTATTGGAATGGCGGTCATGATCGGAGTATTTTTCAAGACATTGTGGCATAAGTTTAAATCTTTAGTTGGCCTTAATCCTAAAAACCCGAAGCCTATTAAGGTTCCCAAAAATCCTAAGAACATATAATGATTGCTACCAATGTTTATATTCTTGGAGCGTCCTATCCAATAGCTGGTGAGAAACCTACCGTGCTACAAGAGATTAGTGTAAAGACTAAGGTGCTGGACTGGCAACTCAATAGCTTGGAAGTGATTGGCAATAAACGGATTAATTTTTTAGGTGGCTACCATATTGAAGATATTATTAATCAGTATCCAGAAATTAATTATATTATAGTAAAGAATTGGAAATCTAATACAGTTTTAAACACTTTCTTTCAAGCTGACTTTGAAGATACAGCGGCTATTTTTACTTATGCTGATACGATTTTTCGCCCTGATATTATTAACAAGGTATCCCAAGCTAAGGGAGATATTACAGTTGCAATAGATGTCAATTATCAAAATCGTTTCGAAGATCGGCCAAAATCAGATCTGAGAATAGCAGAGATTATCACGCCAACGGATGGAAAATATCAAGGCTGTAAATCTGAATTTACTGGTCTTTTTCATTTAAGCCAAAGAATTATAGAAAAAATAAAGCTATTAAAGAACGAAGTTCCTGGGGATAATTTGCTGGATCTTTTTTCATATTTGAAGAAAGAAGGGTTTAGCATTGATTTCATAGATGTTGGTAATAATTGGGCAGAGCTCAACGAGCCTAAAGATGTTGCAAGGTTTGTATTGGGCAATAAAGCTGAAACATTATCAAGGCTAGGGCCCATGGTCAAGAAAAGTAAGATTGGAGACCAAATTAGCTTTACAGTAAAAAAGTGGAAGCAAGATAGAAGCTCTATTGTCAAACAAATACAACAATTTTTTTTAAAAAAGAGATTAATTATTCGAAGTAGCTCCTCTCAAGAAGATGGTTGGACTGCTTCTTTTGCTGGTCAATATAGAAGTATCTTAAATGTAGATAGCTCCTCAAATATCACTATAGGTAAAGAAATAGATAAAGTTATTTCATCTTATGGAGAAGGATTTGAGAATGATCAAGTTCTAGTTCAAGAGTTCCTCGATGATTTAAGCCTTTCCGGAGTAGTCTTTACATGTCACTTAGAAACAGGTGCTCCATATCATATTTTTAATTTTCAAGATAATCAAGGCTCTGTAGAAGCAATAACCTCAGGTACATCTCAAGATGATAGAACTATTATTTTATATGACAAAGAGAACCAAGAGCTAGTGAATCTAGAGCCAAAGCTAGAGCCAATTCAAGAAGCGATAGATGAATTGAAATCTTTATTATCTTTTGACAAATTAGATATTGAATTTGCTATAGACAGCAAGGGGCTGGTTTATATTTTTCAGGTTAGACCAATTACTGTAGATCATAGAGATTATGATAGTGTTGCTAATTCTTTTAGAAGCAAACTTGATGAATCTATATTAATATTCTCCAATCATCAGGAGTCATCTGAGTCACCAGCAGAGATAACGACATATTTTAGCAATATGTCAGATTGGAATCCAGCTGAGATTATTGGAATTCGCCCAAACCCCCTATCGTTTAGCCTATATAGATTCCTAATTACTGATGATGTTTGGGCAAAGCAGCGTTGTGAATTTGGCTATAAAGATCTTGGAGTCCAACCATTAATTTTATCTTTTTGTGGGCAACCATATGTTAATTTAAGTGCTAGTTTCAAGTCATTTATTCCAGCCATAATTGAAAAACAACTAGCATCCAAGCTAGTAAAGGCCTATATGGGTAATTTATCTATGAGGCCAGAGTTACATGATAAAGTTGAATTTGATATAGCTTTGACATCATGGACGCCTAATTTTAAGGCGCAAGCAGAAAGTCGATTAGGAGCTTGGAATATAAGTTCGGATGAAATTCATGAGCTTGAAAAATCACTCAAACTCATAACTTCAAATGCCATAGTAGGTTTTAATAAACATATATCAACGGAAAACTTAATAAAAAATCGATACAAAATTTTTAAAGAAGAAACGAACCCACTAAATATGGGTTACTCTTTAATCGAAGAGTGTAAAAAGAGTGGGACCCTAGCATTTGCTCATGCTGCACGGCATGCTTTTATTGCCATTAGCTTTCTTAAAAGTTTCATTGAAATTGGTATATTTACGAAAGATGAAGTGGATTTTTTTATGGAATCAATTGATGGGGTTTCTAGTCGGATGCAAGATGACCAAGTAGCTTTATTTAAAAAAGAAATTACTTTAAATCAAATAATAAAGAAGTATGGTCATTTAAGACCTGGAACTTATGATGCTACAGCTCCTGCTTATTGGGAGAATCCAGAATATTATTTAAAATCTGAAAGTAACAAGATCAATAAAAAACCTGTGGTTTTTGAACTATCTAAAGAGCAGGAGAAACTTATTTCTACAGCTTTTAAGGATCTGGAATTAGATATAAGTCCAATTGAAATAATGAAATACATTAAGAAGGCAATAATGGCACGTGAAGAAACAAAGCTAGAATTTACTTACAATTTAAGTAGGGCATTAGATTGCTTTATAGATTTTGGAAAAGAAGTAGGGATTACTCGTCAGCATATAGTTTATTTAGAATATGAAGACTTCAAGCGGTTAGCCATTGGTGATTTAAATATTAATAATGCTAAGAAAATTATAAAAAGACGTATGGCAGAACATAAGCTCAGCTATATGTTTGAAATTCCTTCACTAATAAAAAGTAAAAAAGATTTTTATTGTTTTGAACATTATAGCGCCCAAATAAATTTTATTACTAACAAGAAAGTAATAGGTGAATTAAAAAACTTAAGTTTAAGAGTTGAAGATGACATAAAAGGTAAAATTATTTTCATAGAGCAGGCAGACCCTGGTTACGATTGGGTCTTTGGCCATAATATTTTGGGATTAATCACCAAGTATGGAGGAGCGAACTCTCATATGGCTATTAGGGCAGCAGAATTAGGTCTTCCTGCAGCTATTGGAGTAGGAGACAAGTTGTTTAACAAGCTATCTAAAAGTAATAAAATTAAATTAGATTGCGTTAATCATCATATTATTATTATCAATTAAGGTACAATTTATATTTGTGAAGATATTAGCTATTAGTCAAAGAGTTGAGAATGTAAGCGATTACGATGAAAAGCGTGACTGCTTGGATCAAAGGTGGGCTTATTTAGTTCGCAAACTTGGCTTCTTACCTTATCCGTTGTCTAATCTAATTTCCCCTGAGGAAATCGTAGAGAGTATAAATATTTCTGCAATTATTTTAACAGGAGGTAATAGTATCTATAGGTTTGATAAAGATGCACAAGATTCATCTAGAGAAAGAGATCTTTTTGAAGAAAGACTAATTAGGATTGCTATAGAGGAAAAAATTCCAGTAGTAGGGATTTGCAGAGGCATGCAAATAATTAACACTTTTTTTAATGGGTCAATATCAAAGATTGAGAATCATGTAGGAACTAGACACAAATTAAATTTTACAAATAAATATTTAAAAGAAAGAAGTAGAGATGTTAATAGTTATCATAAATGGTGCATAGAAGAACCAGGACTAGGAGAGTCGCTGTTTCCATTAGCCCTAGCTGAAGACGGAACAATTGAAAGTTTTTATCACAAAGAGCTTCCGATTTTTGGCATCATGTGGCATCCCGAGCGTGAGGAGCCATTTAATCAAAACGATTTAAACCTTATAAAAGGGTTTGTTGAATAATGAGAGCATTAATCCTAGCTGCAGGTCAAGGAACTCGATTAAGACCATTAACTAATGACCTACCTAAAATTTTAGTAGAACTCTGTAATAAAACTTTATTAGAAAGGCAAATCTCAACTTTAAAAAAAGCTGGGATTTCTGATATTGCAATAGCCACTGGTCATCGAGGAGAGCTTATTGAAAAACTAGGTTTCAATTGTTATTACAATACTAATTATAAAACTACCAATATGGTTAATAGTTTGTTTAATGCCTTGCCATTCATTGAAAAAAAAGGTGATTTGATAATTTCATATGGTGATATTGTTTATGAGGAAGATAACCTCAAAAAATTACTTGCTAGTAATGCTGAAGTTGCTGTGGTTATTGACAAAGCTTGGCTTAATTGCTGGAAATTGAGATTCGATGATCCTTTATCAGATGCGGAAAGCCTCATGGTAGATAGTGATTGTAAAATAAGGGAATTAGGATCAAAGACGAGAAGCTATAATGATATACAAGGGCAATATATTGGCTTAATAAAAGTTAGAGGTGATAAGTTGAGCGAACTGATTAGTTTTTATAATCATTTGATGAAGAACAAACTTTTAAAAATGAAAGATTTAAATAATTTATATTTAACAGATTTTATACAATTACTAATTGATAACAACTGGGATGTTGGGGGGGTGTGTATAAAAGGTGGCTGGCTAGAGGTAGATTCTATAAGTGATCTTAATCTTTACGAAAGACTTGCAAAAGAAAAAAAATTAGATGCATATTGTAGGCTAGAAGATGAAGATATTCTTTAGTGACCTGAGTGAATTGATTAATTTTGTCCAGATTCCAAAAGTTCAAAAAAGTGTAGTATTTTATTCCGAAGGCCGAGACTCTTGGCTGCACCTAGAAGGACTAATAAAAGAATTTTTGAGAATCACAGATAGAGATATTTGCTATATTAGTTCTGATATAGATGACCCCGGTCTCCTTTTAGAAGATCCTCAGTATAGGTCTTTCAATATTAATAAAGGGCATATACTGAATTGGTTATTCCGCAACATAGAAACAGACTTGATGGTGATGACAACACCAGATTTAAATACTTTTCAACTCAAATATTCTAAGAACAAAGTTCATTATGTTTACGTACAACATTCTCTGGTAAGTCTTCATATGGCCTACCGTAAAGATGCATTTGAGCATTTTCAAACTATTTTTTGTGCTGGACCACATCATAAAAAAGAGTTAAGAGCTATAGAGCAAACTTATAATCAGCCCAATAAGAATATTGTAGAGCACGGGTATAGTCGCCTAGATTCTATTTTGGAGTTAGATTATCAACATATGGCAAAAAACAAATCTATAGAATTACTAAAACATGTTCTTATTGCACCATCTTGGGGTGAAAACGGAATTGTCGAGACTATTGGATCTAGCTTGGTTGATTTGTTATTAAAAAATGGATTCAAGGTGACGTTGCGACCGCACCCTCAAACAATAAAATTAGCAAATAAGAAGGTTCAAGAAATTGTTAACAAACATAGAACAAATCCACTCTTTCATTTAGAAGAAAAAATTTCCAGCTACAAATCATTGTATGAATCAAGTCTAATGATTAGCGACTGGTCAGGAGCTGCTTTAGATTACGCTTTAGGCTTCAAGAAGCCTGTTTTGTTCATTGATGTACCAAAAAAAATTAATAATATAGACTATAAAGAGATAGGGATTGAGCCTCTAGAGGTGTCTATTCGTTCTAAAATAGGAACCATTATTTCTCTGGATAAGCTAGAAGATATAAAGTTAATCATTAATGAATTGTTGGAAGGTTATATTAGTCAGGACTATGCACAGCTAAGTAATAATGCAGTTTACAACTTACATTATGCTGATAGAGTTGGTGCGGAAGAATTAGAGAAATTAATTATTGAAAATGTAAAATGAGATATAAGCAAGCAATACATCTATTAGCTTTTTTTAGTTTGGTCACCTTTGTTTTTATTCCAAGTACTTTATATTTATTCAATAGCAATCAATGGAATTATGATTATTGGCTGGTTCTATTTTTCTTAGTTTTAGGATTAGGAAGCCTAGTACTTCTATTCTCTGTATATTATTTGATAAATAAAATTTCTAGTAAATATGCCTTAATATTTACTTATGCCACTTTCTCTTTTGGTTTAATTATTTTACTTAACGATATGCTGTCACCCGTTCAACTTGGTTTATTAGACGGAAGCAGTATTTATAGCAACGAGCCATTACTCTATACTTTGTTAGAATCAATTGTTACAGTTCTGGTATTATTTTTTTCTTTCTTTTTCTTAAGGAAAAATCAAAAGTGGACTTATATAGTTACTAGACCCATATACTTTCTAGGTTTAGGTCTAGTCATATCTTGCTTTATATTTCAAGGTAATTCTTTTGGACTAAAAGGTAATGAAGACACAATCCATAATAAATCAAAACTATCTAATATATATCATTTTCATATTGATGGAATGCAAACAGATTATTTTTTGCGTTATATAAATAATAACCCTGAAGTTAGAAAGAAGCTCACTGGTTTTACTTTATTCGAAAAAAATATAGCAAACTATCATAGTACTATGCTCTCTTTACCTAGCTTTTTGACCAGTACGACCCATTTAAACGGTAGATTTGATAAATGGTTAAGGAAATATGATGAGGGATTATTAAGAGAATTAAAACAACTTGGATATAAATTAATTCATAATAGTAATGCCCCACATAGAAGTAAGTATTTTGATGAAATAATCGCGGTACCCGAGTTGTTAAAAAAGTATAATGGTGCCGAACATTTATCTATAGTTGAATTTACGAGAATATGGCTAGCTAAGGTAGCTCCAAATTTTTTAACAAATGAATCTCTAATTATTGGAAAGAGACTAGGCAAAAGCTTTTTTCAAAAACTCAACCCTGAACATGATATGGACATCGCCTTAACTATAGAGGATGGAACAGCAGCATTGTCAGGGATACTATTATTTAAAGATATGATAACGGATATTGATTATTATACGGATGCAAATCAGTATGTATTTTCACTTAATTCTATACTCCACGATGGGTATGTGAGCTCCCCAGAATGTACTATCGAAGAGAAACCTGAATTTCCACTAGCAAAGAGATACTATCGACAACTTGAGTGCGCAATGATGCTTGTAGAAGAGTTCATTGATAAATTAAAAAGCCTAGACCGTTATGATGATTCGTTAATTATAATTCATGGTGATCATGGATCATCTTTCGCAGGCCAACTGCTAGAAAACCAAGGCAGTTCTTTTGTAACGAATATGGATAGTGCTGATGAATCACCATTCGATAGTTCGATAGCAATGCATAAATTAACTGTTTTAGAATCGAAAGCCAGAGCACTACTTATGATCAAGCCTTTTTTTAGTAGGGGAGATATGGAGGTCTCTAGTGCCCCTACGCAATTATTAGATATTTTCCCAACTATTATGGGCCAACTTGGAATTGATAATTTGAAAGACATTGAAGGGGTAGATATTTTTAGTAAAAAAGAATTAAAGAATAGGCAGCGATATTTCTATTATATGAGCCCTAGTAGACATGAGACGCAGATAAAAAATTATCATAAAATGGTACCAAAATATGATAAAGAATCTGGTGTTTTATCTTTGATTTCAGAAAGTAAAGGTAAGACTACACCTATTTCTTTCTTTAAGAATGGAGAAAATATAAAAAAATACAAAGATATCAAATTTTATCCTACATATATAAACGGCAATCTTATCACAGATACAGATTGGATTTTTTTCAGTGGCATAGACACATTTAATCATTGGGGAGCATGGACAAAAAGTGAAAAGGTTACTATCGCTTTTGTTCCTGAGGACGCAAAATTTGGGGGATATTCTAATATAACTTTAAAAATTAATGATGTATTTATTAATAATCAAAATCAAAAAATTACCGCTAATTTTATTCTAAACAAAACCCCTATTGGTTCATTGATATTTAGTAGTCCTAAGGACCAATATTCATTTCCTCGAACTGTTAAATTTCAACTTCCTGAGAATATAATTCTAATTGGTAACCCAAATATTTTAGAAATTGATATAGAAGGTGCTAACTCCGAAAAGAATTTAGGGATAGGTAACGATCTTAGGATGTTGGGTCTAGCCCTGGTTGAACTATCTTTGAGATAATATAAGTGATTTTTATAGATTTATTATTTATATTTACCACTATGCTTTAAAACGAAGGAGATTCTTATGGTTTTATTTACTAAAGTTACTGGCTTACTCTTAATTCTTCTTGGCGGATTGGGATATTATTTGTATGAAACATTTACGGTATTAATTCCTATAATTTTAGGATCATTAATATTTATTTTAGGTTTAGTAGCCTGCTACACAAATAAACAGAGGATGGCTATACATATCGCTGTGATGTTAACGGTCTTAGGCTTGGTAGTATGTTGGAACGGAATAAAAGAACTTCCTCTCTTGTTGTCTTGCGCTGACATACTTACTTGTGAAAGCGTAAATAGACCGGTTGCTGTTTTATTTAGATCAACAATGTTTATAGTCCTTTTCCCTTATTTTGTTGCTTCAATAAGATTTTTTATTAAGGCGCGAATGAGTAAATAAATATTTGGTATAATACTGTTGATGGTATTTCCAAAGATAAAATCTAATATATCGGATATTAGCTCCTATACTGGCAGTAAGGAGAAGTATCCAATGTTTATAGCAAGAGTCCAGGCGGGATTTCCCTCACCAGGAGATGATTATGTTGAAAAGAATCTTGATCTAAATGAGCTTTTGATAAAAAATCCTTCGGCGACCTTTTTTGTAAAAGTTGAAGGAGACTCCATGGTTAATGCTGGAATAAACTCAGGGGACACTTTAGTGGTTGATAAGGCAGTAGAGGCAAAGGATAAGAGCGTAGTCATTGCTCATATTAATGGAGAATTAACAGTTAAAAGAATCTGGCTTGCCAAAGGTAAAGTCTTCCTGAATCCTGAGAATGAGGAGTTTAGTCCTATAGAAGTTACAGAGGAAACAGATTTTGACATATGGGGAGTTGTGACTTACGTAATACACAAGGTCTGATTAATATGGGTAAATATATAGCTTTAATTGATTGCAACAACTTCTATGCCTCTTGTGAGCGCGTGTTTAGTCCATCATTAAAAAACAAGCCGGTTGTTGTTCTTTCTAATAATGATGGATGTGTTATTGCTAGGTCTGCTGAAGCTAAGATGGCTGGAATAAAGATGGGAGAGCCACTATTTAAGTGTAAGGATATTATTAAAAAAGAGTCGGTAAAAGTTTTTTCATCTAACTATACCTTGTACGCGGATATGTCAAATAGAGTGATGAGCATAATTAAAAATCACTTTCAAGATGTAGAAGTTTACTCAATAGATGAAGCTTTTGTTTCTATTGAGGCAGTGTCAGTCGAGAACCTACATGAGGAGCTTATTTCTTTGAGAAGTAAAATCTTAAAATGGACTGGGATACCAGTATCTATAGGCGTCTCCACAACAAAGACTTTAGCTAAACTAGCGGGAAGAAAAGCAAAAAAAAATTTGGGCGTTCACTGCTTGTGTGACTCTAAAGATTTCGCAAACGCCTTAAGAGAGGTTAAGGTAGGATCAGTTTGGGGGGTAGGTCGGAGACTGGAAAAGAAATTTTTTTTGAAAGGCGTATATGATGCATATCAACTAAGTGTCCTTGATCACAAAAGAGCCAGAAGTCTCGGTAGCGTAAATATTGTTCGTACTATCTTAGAGCTTAATGGGGTTCGATGTCTTAGTATTGACTCTATTCCTGATAATAAGAGACAGATTACAACTTCTAGGGCTTTTGGGAGCCTTGTATATACATTAGATGTGCTTCAGGAGGCAGTCTCAGCATATATCTCTCGAGCTGCCGAGAAACTCAGGATTCAAGGCTCAAGTTGCTCAACCATTACGGTTGCTCTTTCTACAAATCGCTTTAGTCAAAAAGAATCTTACAGTTTTTTTGTTAAAACTGAATCACTTATTTCCTCAACTGATTCAACATCAAAATTGGTTAGCGTCGGAAAAAGAATTTTAGAATCAATATTTAAGAAAGGCCCAGGGTATAAAAAGGCTCATATTTTTCTTTCTGGCCTTGAGAGTTCTGCTTCAAAGCAATATTCATTAGAAGATGATGTTGCCTCTATAGCCAAAGATACGAACCTTATGCGAGTACTTGATAGACTCAATGTTTCTTATGGTAGAGATACGTTAAAATATGCTAGCACAGGAATGTCGCGTGATTGGCTTATGAAGAGAGAGAGGAAGTCCCCAAGCTACACAACTAACTGGAGCGAGATTCTTACAATACAATTATAATATTATCAGAGTCGCAGTTATTACTTTGAATAACCACAAGTAAACTCTGATTAGATTTCCTGCAATTAGTTTTTCTATTTCAGGTATTGATTTCCCAGCGGAAAGTTTCTTGTGACTGGGAACTTGAAAAAGGAATGTTGTAATCCAAATAAGAGCAACTATTAGCAAATTGATTAGCGGAAGAACAGAGAAGTAGGAGTAGCATATAATTATTGCTGTTGCTGCTTCCGCAATCATCAAAGGAAGAACAAGGAAGGAAATATTTTTTACATGGAATGTATGAAATTTAACGAATTCTACTGAGTCCACAAATTTAAAGGATTGATAGTGGACAAAGTGTATTACTAAAATAAGACCTAAAAGGATCGAGGAAATTATTAAATTAGAATAAAAGAGCAATATGAAGCTCAACTTTCTAAAGACTCCACTAGATTAATTCCAGATTGAATAGATCCGTTCAAACATGGATACGAAAGAAAGTCACCAGCAAAGTAAATGTCATTAGTATAGCGGTAAAAAGATTTCTCTTGGAAATTGAAGAACTTAGGATTTGAAGGCAAAGCATTCTGAATTTTAAATGTTTTAAGAAACTTCATACTTTTCATATTATTAAAGTAACTTAAAATTTCTTTTTCAATAGTATCTTTTGATATTTCCATGGATAAGCATGAAACTGAAATAAGGAATTTCTCATTTTCTACTTTCTGCAAAGAGATATTGGAAATATTATCTGATTCAGGTGATAAATATATAAAACTATCATTAATATCTTTCGTATCTGCTAGAAAATAGAAACATTGAGTGCTATTGTAGGTTATATCTTTAAAAAAGTTTTGATTGAACTCTTTATCTATTAATTTTTCAACCTTGGAATCTGTACAAAATAATTTCTTAAAGTAAAAAGATTCACCATCTTTTGTTTTAATGCTGTTGGCTCTTATGTTAACAACCTCTTTGTTTAGATTACATTTAGAAGAATCTAATTGAACAATAATCTTTTGTATTATCTGATTGATACCGTTGGTTGGGATACTGACATTGCTTTTAGAAAATAAACTAAAGATAAAAAGAAAATATTTTAAAGGAACATCGAGATTTTTGTCTAAAAAAACACCTTTAAAGAATGACACAAAAAAGTCATCAATGAATA
>CEWO01200329.1_pt1 | contig 21801 bp, 17 predicted proteins | sample 361561 | NCBI WGS metagenome assembly CEWO01 (sample SAMEA2623627, study PRJEB7988) | marine metagenome | isolation source: saline water (ENVO:00002010), including
CATTTTTATCGAAGATGTTTGATGCAAAAGAACGTATCCCAGGATTTGGGCATAGAATATATCATGCTAAAGATCCACGCTCTGCTGTGATTCAACGTATTGCAGAAGAAATATTAGTTGAGGGTACTGAATCACACGAATTATACAGTATTGCCTTAAAAGTAGAAGAGATTGCAACTGAGAAATTATCAGCACGCGGTCTATGGCCAAATGTTGATTTATTTTCTGGTACTGTGTTTCACGGTATTAACGTGCCGATTGATTTCTACACACCACTTTTTGCGGCATCACGAATGTTAGGGTGGATGGTGCACATGAAAGAACAATGGGATTCAGGCAATCGATTATTCCGTCCACGCCAGATATATGTTGGTAATCAAAATAAAGATTTTCTAGAAATCTCTAAGCGCTAGATTTTTAATAATATCCACCTGGCACAATAATGTAGTGAATCGATAAGACGATTCCCACTGAAACCGCTGCACCAAACAGCATTTTGCCAAAGTCTCTTGAAATAATAGGAAATACATATTTAAATTTGTAATTATCCATGACTGTCGAGATAGCAAGCTCTCTTCCACACAGTAGTCCTACAAAGACCCATGTAGTGCTCATCGGTATATCATTGTATTCTTTAAAAATAAACAGAATGACTGCATAGACGAAGTCAATAATAGTAGCTGAACGGACATATCGAGTGCCAGTTTTCTCGACAACAATTTGTTGAATTTTACCGCCTTTTTCCCAAAGCATATACGCTAGTAAACTCACTAATAGCACGGTTGCAAATGCAAGCCACGACGCTGATAAGTCCCTTGGTAAAAAGACTGCGATATTTGCCATATCATGTGATAGCCAAGTATGCCATAAAAATCCAGTTGTTAACCATTGACCTACTCGCCAATATTTTTTATTTTGATCATTTACTACATCATTTTTTTCATCAATAAATCTTCCTAATACAATCCACACAGTGTAGGCACATATAGCTGCAATGCCATAACCAATCACTGACTTAACAATCATTTTTTCAAGGACAAATGTGCTCGCAAATGCTGATAAGACTAAAAAGGATGTGGATACAGGAATGCCTATTCGTGTAAGTAATAATAAAATAGCGGGTGCAGCAGCATGATACCATTGAATTTCTTGGTAGGGTATTTTATTAAGTCTGCCATATGAGATATCACCATCTAATGTAAACCAGCCAACCCATAAAGTTGCAACTAATACCGCGCTTGCAGCAATCCACATGTATTGCCATTTAACCTTTTCTCTATTTGAAGCTATCCAAGTACCAAGTGTTTGTACACTATCATTAGCAACAACTGAATACGCGGCTAATGTAAAACCAATATACAACCATAACTGTTCCATATTCATCTCCTTAGAATTGTTGTTAATCTAAAAAAAAGACTTTAGCCAATGAGCTAAAATCTATTTTATTGATGATTTGTCATTAAATTAAGTATGTCGTTGTCTATTCCAATGTTTTATATTGTGGTCATAATATGATTTTTTAGAATATAAATGCAAGTCAATCTCAATAAATTAATATTCAGTATCTTCTTGCGGAAATTCACCAGTAATATAAAAAATAGATCGTTCTCCAATATTGGTTGTTCGATCTGCCATACGTTCAAAATTATGTGCCACCCATAAAAGACGAGTACATGCTTCAACGGATTGTGGATTTTTTATCATTAATGCAACTAAATCGTTGTACACTTTTTTATACAGATCATCAATTACATCATCATCAGCTTGCAAGGAGGCAGCATCTGATTCTTCTTTATTTATAAATGAATTCATGGCTTTAATTAACATCAATTTGACTTTTTCATTCATAATTGGTATATCTACAAGCTCCTTAACATGCTTTTCTTTTCCTATCAATAAACAAATTTTTGCATTGCCCGCTGCATGATCTGCAATGCGTTCGAGATCCATAACAATGGAGGTTATTGAAACAATTAATCTAAGATCTGATGCAAGAGGTGCTTGTTGTGCGAGCAACATCAAACAAGTGTCCTGTAATGCAAATGATTTTTCATTAATTTGTTTATCATTATCTATGACTTTTTTTGCTAATTGAATATCTTGCTTGACAAGAGCATCCGTGCTGGTGTCAATTGCACGTTCTACTTCATTGCTCAATGTGCGTAAGTTTACAATGAGTTCCTGAAGAGATACGTGAAATTCTCCTCGAGTTTCCATGTTCATGTTATCCAAACCTTCCTGTTATATATTCTTCAGTCTTTTTTTCTTTTGGTTTTGTAAACATTTCTTGCGTCTCACCAATTTCGATAATGTGACCAACTCCATCATCACCAGATAACATAAATGCACATCTATCTGATATTCTACCAGCTTGTTGTAAATTATGTGTGACAATGACTATTGTGTATTCTTCTCTTAACTCTCTAATAAGGTCTTCAATTTTTTGCGTTGCTATCGGGTCTAATGCTGAACAAGGTTCATCCATTAAAATAATTTCTGGATCAACCGCAAGAGCTCTTGCTATACATAATCGTTGTTGTTGGCCGCCTGATAATGAGAGCCCTGAGCTATTTAATTTATTTTTTACTTCTTTTAGTAAGCCGGTTCTTTCCAGGGCATTTCGAACTAATTCATCATAGTCTCCTTTAAAACCATTGATTTTTGGTCCAAATGCAACATTGTCATATATTGATTTGGGAAAAGGATTTGGTTTTTGAAAGACCATACCTACAGCTCTACGTACTGCTGCAGGATCCACCTCTTTATCATAAATATCTTGATCGCTAATTAAGATAGAACCAGATGTAGTAACGCCAGGAATTAAATCATTCATTCTATTGATTCCTCGAAGCAATGTACTCTTGCCACAACCTGACGGGCCAATTAATCCCATTACTTCATTTTTTGAAACTCCTAAATTTATTCTTTCTATTGCCTTGTTACCACTGTATGCAAGTCCAAATTCTTGTATTTTAATTAATGCTTTGTGATTATTCATATAAATTTTTTATCCTTACTACCATTTTTGGTGATATTTATTTCTTAAAAATATTGCTAGTGTATTTGCTAAAAGTAAAATAACCATCAATACTACAATACCCGCAGCCGCTAAATCATGAAAGTCTACTTGTGGCCTGGCCACCCAATTATAAATTTGTATAGGCATTGCTGTAAATGCTGAGAGAGGGCCTGTAGGCACAAAAGCAACATAAGTCAGTGCACCAATCATAATGAGAGGCGCGGTCTCACCAATTGCCCTAGAGAGAGAAAGTATGACACCAGTCATAATGCCTGGAATTGCAGCAGGCAAAACTTGCCCACGAATCGTTTGCCATTTTGTAGCACCTAAACCATAGGATGCTTCACGAATCGTCTGTGGAACGGCACGAATAGCTTCCTGGGCAGCAACAATAATAATGGGCAAAATAAGTAAACCAAGTGTTAAGGAGCCGGCAATGACAGAACGGCCCATGAGCAAGTTATCATCTCCTCCAAATTTTATGCCATATCCAAACGTACCTCTAACAAAAATTTGCAGACCAAGCAAGCCATAAACAATTGACGGCACACCAGCAAGATTACCAATATTTGTTTGGATAGCTTTTTTTATTTTACCGGGCTTTGCATATTCTTCTAAATAAATTGCTGCACCAACTCCAACTGGTATAGCAAATATTGCTGTTCCGCTTACCACGAAAAATGATCCCCAAATTGCAGCTCGTAATCCAGCTTCTGTTGGTTTTCTTGAAGGATAGTTAGTTAAAAAATCCCAAGATATGTACGATATGCCATCACGAAATATATCAAATAATAAAACAGCTAAAATGAGACAACTCACTGATGAAGCAATTATGCAACCCAATATAAATACACGCTCTTTTAACATTCGTTCCTTGTAGTTAATATTTACATTTGCTGAATTAGTAAATAATTTTGTTGATGTTACATCATTCATATTGTTCCTTAAATTTTTCTATAATAAGTGTGCTGATGACGTTCATTATTAATGTTAGAAGAAATAATGTCATTGCTACTGCAAAAATTGATTTGAATTCAATAGTCCCATGTGGCGTATCTCCTAATGATAATTGCACAATAAACGCCGTCATTGTTTGTACGCCCTCAAGCGGATTCAATGTTAAATTTGGCATTGCACCAGCAGCAATAGTGACGGCCATTGTTTCACCAACTGCTCGAGAAAATGCAAGAATATATGAAGCTACAATCCCACTTAGCGCTGCAGGTACAGTAATTTTTGTAATTGTTTCATATTTTGTAGCACCTAAACCATAGGATGCTTCGCGAAGCGACGCAGGCACAGCATTAATCGCATCATCAGAAATAGAACATACCATTGGCAATGTCATGATGCCAACAACAATCATACCTGCAAGAGCATTAAATAGTTCTATTTCTTCAGAAATATTATTTTGCAGAATTGGAGAAATAAAAGTTAATGCAAAATATCCATATACTACTGTTGGTATGCCAGCAAGAACTTCTAAAATAGGCTTCATGAGCGCACGAACTTTGTCTGGTGCTAGTTCTGCAAGAAAAATGGCTGTTAATGTCCCCAATGGCACACAAACAAATGCAGCTCCAAAAGCAATGAGCATTGTGCCTACGAGCAAAGGAGCGATGCCGAAGTGTGCAGAAGGGAACAGAGGCGTCCATCTAGATTCGGTAAAGAATTCGATTACACTGATTTCACGAAAGAATTGTAATCCTTCAACAAGCAGAATAGTTACAATCCCTATTGTAGTTAAAATTGTTAATAGAGCGCAGCTTAGAAAAATGACATAAGTTATTTTATCACTTTTTTTACTAGCGCCTATAAACCATGTGCTGTCAGTAAAGCCTTTTTGCATTCTTAACTCAAATCTTTCTTTACTAGTAGTTCAATTATTTATATAATTGAGTCATTCTATCTAGGACTGTTTGCAAATCGAAGAGGTTTCTCTGCAAACAGTCCTAGAGAGGACGACATTTTGTTGAATTGCGTAGCTGGTATTATACCAACTACGCAATTTTTTATTTAGAGCCCCTCAACTAGTGCTCTCGTTGCCTCAAGTTCAGAAGCAGGTAAATCAGTATATCCAACTGATGGATCACTTACCAAAGCAATACCATCGCCAACAAAATATTCAATAAAAGCCCTTAATTGTGGCTTTGATTTCATATATTCATTATTGACATATATGAAAAGTGGCCTTGAAATAAGATATTCTTTACTTGCAATTGTTGCAGGAGATGGTTGTGTGCCATTAACTGCTAGCAAGTTTAATTTATCTTGGTTTGCAAGATAATAAGCATATCCAAAATATCCTAATCCATATTTAGAACCACTCACTCCATTGACGATCACGTTATCATCCTCTGATGCTCCGTAGTCGCCTCGTGATTGCTTTTCTTTACCGTTAATCTTCTTAGTAAAGAAGTCAAAAGTACCTGAATCAACTCCTGGCCCATATAATTTCATTTCTTCAGCTGGCCATGCAGGATTCACATCACTCCAGTTCATAACTGCGCCTTCTGCAGGTGCATCCCACATCTTTTTTAATTCATCAGCAGTAATATCTGTGACAAAATCATTTTTGTTTGATACTACAACCGATATACCATCAAGACCTACTTTTAACTCAGTGAAATTGATATTGTTTTCAGCACATAATGCTGCCTCTGTATCTTTGATGTTTCGAGAAGCACCAGAGACATCAGTTTCTCCGGCACAGAATTTCTTGAATCCACCACCAGTACCTGATTGTCCTACTGTGACCTTGACATCAGGATGCAATTTACCAAATTCTTCAGCAACAGCTTCTTCAACTGGATAAACGGTACTTGAGCCATCAATAGCTACTGAACCTGACAAAGAAGAAGAACTTGAACTAGTCTCAGTATCGTCACTACAAGCTATTATGCCTGTTCCCATAACGGAAACAAGCGCAAAGCCTAGTAAAGACAATCGCGCGAATTTCTTAAATTCGTTCATAATTAAAAACATTTTTTTATCTCCATAAAAAACTTAACATTTAAATTTGAATAAATTTATTCGATTCCTCTTCTAATCGTTTAATCATATTCATTACATTCCGAGCATAAAAAAACCCATTTAATTTTTTATTAAATGGGTAATAGTATGATCGGTAATTGCATCAAATTCGAATTCCCGTCCCCAGGTATCGAATTTAATCTATAATAAAACTTAATTCTGTGATTACGTTTTCCAAGCGAAAAGTAGCTTCTATGTGTTCTAGTAATTTGGAACCTCTTCATAAAAACCTCTTCTAACCTTCCAACTTTTTTTCAAAAAAAAACTTTAATCAAATTGATTAAAGTTTTTTAAATAATTAGTAATCATTACCAACAATTATTGAGTCCCCTTTGCCTGCAATTAGTAAATAATAAAATTTAATTTTATAATTTCTTTTTGAGACATCATAAGCAGATCTGTGTGATCTTGCTGGAACTGAGAAATCATTCATAAATAGATCTCACTAAGTTTTTTTATTACGAAGACATTGTGTATTTAATTCAATTTGTATGCAACTGTTTTATGTAAATAAAAAATATTTTTTTTATACAAATATTAAAATGATTTTATGAACAGGTTAGGATGTGTAAATTAATAGCCAAGATTTAGTGCTGATTTCAGTTCTTGCATTGTTTCTTGTGCAACTTGAGATGAATGACTTGAGCCTTGTTGTAAAAATTCTTTGACTATTTTTTTATTTTGGGCATATTTATTTCGCTCATCTCTAATTGGCAACAAGAATGTATTGATGGCATCAAATAATTTTGTTTTCACTTCTACGTCACCAACGGTACCTTTTGTATATCGCTCTTTAAGATCTTTGACCTCATCCGTATTTGCATTGAATGCATCATGATAAATGAAGACAGGATTCCCTTCTACTTTGCCAGGATCGGTGGCATGGATACGTGATGGGTCTGTATACATTTTCATAATTTTCTTTTTGACTGTTTCTGCGTTATCTTTCAGATAAATTGCGTTATCTGCAGATTTACTCATTTTTGCATCAGGTCCATTAATACCGACTAATCGTGGCACTCTTCCCACTAATCCTTTTGGAATTGGGAATAATTCATGACCAGCTAATTTATTAATCTTACGTGCAATCTCTCGAGTCATTTCAATGTGCGGTAACTGATCTTCTCCAACAGGCACAAGGTGCGCTTTCGGCATCAAGATATTGGCTACTTGTAAAATGGGATAATTAAAAAAAGCAAGCGACACTGGCTTATTACCAAGTGCATCGATTTCATTTTTGAGAGTAGGGTTTCTTTGTAATCGACCCAATTGCACAAACCAGCTTAACCACATTGCAAGCTCTGCATGTTCTGGCACTAGACTTTCTACAGTAAAATGACTAATTTCTGGGTCAAGACCAACTGCCAGCCAGTCAGTAGCAACTTCTAGTATAGATTCATTAATTTTATCGAGATCGTCGACATAATCAGCAACTTGGTAATTGGCGATAAGAAAAAAGCATTCATATTCTTTTTGAAGTTTGACCCAATTTTCTAAGGCGCCAACGTAGTGCCCAAGATGTAAAGGTCCTGTTGGCCTAATACCAGTAAGTATTCTTTTCTGATTGCTCATATCATGCCTCTACATTTTATTTGGCGCATCCACACCAATGAGTAATAAAGTTTCTGCTAGTACAATCTTACATGCTTCAAGTAACTCGAGCCTAGCTTCTGAAAGATTTTTATTAGATTCGTCAATGACTCGACATTTAGTATAAAATGCATGAAATGATTGAGCAAGTTCCATTGCATAGTGGGGTAAATGATGCGGAGCAAGATCATCAGCGATTTTTTGTATCAGCTCTGGAAATTCAATCAGCTTTTTAATCAAGGTAATTTCTTCAGCTTCATGAATGAGGTTCAGATGTGCCGTTGATGCGCTAAATTGTTCTTCTTTGGCTTTTGCAAGAATTGCATATATGCGTGCATGTGCATATTGGACATAATAAACAGGGTTATCTTTTGTTTGTTGTTTTGCTAATTCTACATCAAAATCCATTGCTTGGTTTGCAGATTGAGCAAGGAAGAAAAATCGCATCGCATCTTTGCCAGTTTCAGTAAAAACTTCATTCAGTGAAATAATTTCTCCAGAACGCTTTGATAGAGGTACTGTCTCATTGCCTCGTTTTAACGTGATGAGTTGATACAAAATAATATCAAGTTGTTCTGCGTTGATATCTAGTGCTTGCATTGCTTTTTTGAGTCGAGTGACATGACCTTGATGGTCGGCGCCCCATATATTGATTACTCTATCAAAATTCCTTTCCCGAAATTTGTTGTGATGATATGCAATATCAGCAGTAAAATATGTCGGCGTTCCATCTGCCTTGATTAGTACGTTATCTTTATCATCACCAAGCTTTGTTGACGTAAACCAAATAGCATCATCTTTTTTTGCAGTGAATTTATTAGATTCCAATTGTGTTATGACATGTGTAAGTGTTTTATTGTCGTGTAAAGAGCTCTCGTAAAACCACTCAGAAAATTCAACTCCAATATTTGATAATTCAAGTTGTATTTCTGTAATCATTTTTGTAAGGCCAATTTTGGTTAATTCATCGTGCTTACTTGCTTCTAAAAATGCATTACCATGTTCATCGTTAATTTGTTTTGCAAGCTCAATCATATATTGACCTTGATATCCTTCATCAGGTACGTCTCTCGCAACACCAAGCAACGTGCTGTATCTTGCAAATAGTGTTTCTCCAAATAGTTTAATTTGATTACCCGCATCATTCACATAAAACTCTTCAGTCACCTCATAACTACATTTTCGAAATATTTTCGCTAATGAGGAACCAATTGATGCACCGCGACCATTGCCTATATGCACTGGGCCCGTTGGGTTGGAAGAGACGTATTCGATCTGTAGCTTTAAGCCCTTGCCTGTATCATTGCCACCGAAATTGTTATCATTGGTAATATTTTTGATTTGCTCAGCGAGCCAATGGTCTTGAATTTTAAAATTAATGAAACCTGGCTTGGCAAGAGTCGCTTCTTGAATTAAATTGTTTTCTGAAATATGATCCAGAATAATTTGACCATTATCCATAGGAGATTTTTCTGTTAGCGGCTGTATTTTTAATGCTACATTTGAAGCATAATCCCCGTGTGCAGGATTAGCAGGGCGGTCAATATCGATGGCTGGGATTGCAAAATCATTCAACAGATCATTGTTTTGCGCATTTTGTATTGCTTGCTGTAGTATGTCGCTTAGTTTTTTTTGAATCATTAGTTTATTTTTCCACTACATTTAATGTAATTCATGCACAGGATTTGTATTTAGTATATTAGAAAGTTGATTGATTTTTTTCTGATCCTCATCAGAGAATTGATATTTATTTTCAATAATGTCCATTGCTTCATTTTTTGCTCTGTCAATTAATCGAGCATCGAGCAATGAGGCAATTCGAATATTTGGTAAACCTGATTGTCGTGTTCCATAGATTTCACCTGGACCACGAATTTGTAAATCGGCTTCAGCGAGTTCAAAGCCATCTGAAATATCTGCAAATGTACGTAAGCGCAATTCTGCATCTTCATTTGGTTCCTCTGCAATTAAATAACAATATGATTTTTTATCACTCCGTCCCACTCTACCGCGTAGCTGGTGTAGTTGCGCAAGACCAAACCTGTCAGCCCCCTCAATTACGATGACTGTTGCATCTGGTATATCAATGCCTACTTCAATCACTGATGTGGCAACGAGGATGTCTAATTTTTTTTCTTTAAAATTTTTCATAATAATTTCTTTATCTTTCCCTTTCATTTTGCCATGTAGTAGACCAACTCTTTCTGGTGCGTCAGTAAAGATTTCTTCTTGTAACCTTTTGTGTTCAGTCATGACTGCTTTATGATCAATTTTTTCAGATTCCTCAACTAATGGACATATGATAAATGCTTGGTTGCCTTTTGCAATTTCAGTTTTTACTTTACTAAATGCTTTCTCCTCTTTCTTGCCGTTGAGTAAATTAGTAGAAATCGGCTGTCTGCCTGCTGGCATTTCGTCGATGATTGTCAAATCAAGATCGCCAAAAACAGTCAATGCTAAAGAGCGGGGTATTGGAGTTGCTGTCATAACGAGCGTATGCGGATTGATATCTTTTACCTCACTTTTATTTTTTAATTGTGCTCTTTGCATGACGCCAAAGCGATGCTGCTCATCTATGACAATCATCCCAAGATTATGAAAATTGACGCTTTCTTGAATTAGCGCATGCGTACCAATGACTATATTGGCAGAACCATTTTCTATTAATTCAAGTGAGTACTTTTTTTCTTTTGATGCCATTGAACCAGTTAATAGTGTTAATCGAATTGGAATATCAAGATGACTGATGACGCCAAATAATGCTAATTCATCTTGCCCGGTAAGTAGTTGGATGATTGATTTATAGTGTTGTTCAGCTAAAATTTCTGTTGGCGCCATAATCACTGCTTGATACCCATTACCTATCATTGCGAGCATTGCAGATAACGCAACGACAGTCTTACCAGATCCGACATCTCCTTCGAGTAATCTCGCCATCGGTGATGTTTGTTGTAAATCTTGCATTAAGACATTGATGGCATTGCGTTGTGCATGTGTTAATTCAAATGGTAAGTGTTCAATGAACTGATCTACTATTTTTGTATCAGTTAAATTGATGGAACTTTCTAGCTTTGCTGCTTCAGATTTTTTTTTCATAACAGCAATCTGTATACCTAATAATTCATCAAAGGCAATACGCTGCCTAGCCTCATAGACATCATTCATTTTTTTTGGATAGTGCATTACTTGTATGGCTGATGATAAATTTGGATAATTATATTTCTTCTTAATGACATCGGGTAATGTCTCAGGCATTAATTGAATATATTTATTGATTACTTTTGCAGAAAAGTTTTTAATTGTTTTTTGCGCTAGGCCTTTAGTGAGATGATAGGTTGGTAGAATTTTTCCTTCGTACCCTTGTGTGTTGTTAATGATTTCATATTCAGGATTATCGAACGTAAATTGACCCTTGTAGACTTTGACTTTCCCTGATAGCGCAATTTGATTACCTGCCTTGATATATTTTGCTATAAATACCTGATTAAACCAAACAACCCTAATTGTTGCATTCGCAGTATCCTTTACTATAATTTCTGTAGCTTTTAATCTTCCTCCTCTGCCCATCCTGATGATTTTCGAACGAATGACATCTCCTTGAATTGTTTGATATGCGCCACTTTCTAATTCATTGATTAAGACAGTCTCTGAAAAATCAGTATAGCGGTAAGGAAAAAAGTATAATGCATCTTTGATAGTATTGATGCCTAGTTTTTCTAATGAATTAATGGTGGACGTTCTAATACCAAGTTGTGCATTTTTTATTTCTGTCTCTATAGAATCTACGATAGGCGCAGGAGCAGCAGTAACTTTGTCTTTTCTTTTTGGTTTTTGGACTTTACCCTGCCTAAATTTTTCACTGGATACAAGTAAATTAATTGCATTATTAAGCCATTGCTCTCGTTCTTCTTGACCTAGCGAGCTATATCCCTCCAACGGAAGCATAGCAACTACTTGTATGATTGGAGATTTCGGACTTTCGCTTTGTGCTAAATTAGCAAGAAAATTGTTGAGTCCACCATTCACAGCTTTATCATTACAGCCGGATTTTAATTCAAGAGTGAGTATATCGATAATTCGATTATTCATGAGCCTTAATTATGAATTAATTTTAAGCAACTATTCAGCAGACACTGCTGCAATACCTATTGCTCCAGGTCCTGCGTGCACTCCAAGTACTGGTGTCAGTGGTGTCACTAATGGATTAATATTGCTATCAATTCCTTTTAATGCTTCTGCTGCTTCTGCTGCAAGTTCAGGTGCATCACTATGTACAACGCCTGCATATGCAAATGGAGCCAGTTCAGAAATCTTACTCAACATTAAATCAATTGATTTTTTATAGTTTCTTGTTTTGCCACCTTGACCAACGAGCCCATCTTCAACGGTGAGAATTGGTTTAACATTTAGCTTTGAACCAATAAATCCTTTTGCCTTGCTCATTCTGCCACCACGAATTAAATAATCAAGCGTATCAATGGATAGAAAAATATTGGAACGGCTTAATGCATTTGTGGTAATGTCTTTAATCTCATCCAGATTTTTGCCATTCTTTAATGCTTTTGCAGCTTCAAGAACACCAAATCCTAATGGAAGCGAAACAGTTGCAGAATCAATTATTTCAATTTTACAATTAGAAATCTGAGCTGCTGCTTGAGTCGCGGATTCATTGGTACCCGATACTTTTTTTGAAATATGTATGGATAATATTTCCGTTGCGCCATTTTCGATTAATTTATTATAAACCTCCAAGAAAGATCCGACAGATGGTTGAGATGTTGTCGGATGATTTGGGTCTGTAGTTAGTCGCTTAAAAAATGCTTCAGGAGTGATATCCTGCATATCTAATAGCGTTTCTTCACCAAAAGTTAAATTTAGCGGAATAATTGTTATTCCTAATTCATCAGCCATAGCTTGAGAAATATTTGATGTTGAATCTGTAACAATTGCTAATGTCATAATGCCTCCTATTCAATTGATCCTAGTATATGGTACAAAGGCTGTCCACCATTGTGTAGTTCTATATCCACATCTTTATAATTTTCTTCTAAGTACTGGTTAATAGATTTTGCTTCTTCTTGGTTAATCATATCGCCAGCATAGAGAGTAATGAGGTCAGCATCTTCTATAGTATTGAGTGCATCTGTGATAATTGGCATGAGATTATCATTGGTTGAAATTAACTTGCCGTCGATCATAGCAATATATTCACCAGCTTTTACTGCTTGATCTTCAATCATGGCATCTTTCACTGCTGTTGTGATTTCTAATGAGCGAGATGATGTAATTGCATCATTCATAGCATCAAGCATTTCATCTAATTCTCCATCTGGGTCATACTCTAAAGCTGCAACAATACCAATGGCTGGTGAGGTAGAAGGAATAACCTTGATGAACTCATCAGATAATTCAGATGCTTGTTTTGCTGCAGCAATAACATTTTTATTATTTGCTAAGATCACGCAATGCTCTGTAGCAATTTCTTTCGATAAAGATAACATTTCACCTGCAGCTGGATTTGCACCTTGCCCACCATCGATAAAATGCATGACGCCAAGTTCACGATAAACGTCCTTAAAGCCATCGCCTTGCAAAACCGCAATCATTCCAATATTTTGTGGTTCAACTTTCTTGTCAATTTCACCTTTTTTCTTTAAGGCTTCATGCTGCTCTTGCATATTTTCAATTTTAATATTTTCAACTTGACCTATTTCTTTTCCAAGCGAAATGGCATTGTCTGGTATTTCCATGTGCACATGGATATGCATGATATTTTCATCTCCGACAACTATGATTGACTGACCTGCTATCGACTCAAGTTTTTGTTCTATTTCTTTTTGATTCAATTGGGCATCTTTAATAAGAAATTCAGTGCAAAAACCAAAGTCATCTTCTGAGTGTTCAAAATTGAGATATGCAACTTCGAATTTTGGTAAATCGGGAGGTGCTATTTCAGAAAGACCAAAATATAATCCTTCTAAAATAACTAATACGCCTATTGCACCAGCATCTACAACACCTGCTTCAATCAGTTCTGGTAATTGCTCTTTTGTTTTTTCAACGCTTTCTTCTGCTTGGTCAATGCTCACTTTTAACGTATCTGTTACTGACGCTGATGTTTTGATTTGGTCCACTGCTGATTGTGCGGCATCTCTTAAGACAGAGAGCATGGTTCCTTCTGCAGGATGAGCTAACGCAGAGTATGCTTTTTTAGCTGCACTTTCAAGTCCAAGTGCCATCGTTTCTGCAGTTATGTCTTTGTGTTGCTTGAATGAATCAGAAAAACCTTTTAACATTTGAGATAATATCACTCCGCTATTCCCTCTAGCACCTAATAAAGCACCATGAGCTAATTTTTCTGTAAATTCTGCTACAGACTGGTATTTTTGTTCCTTGACCTCTTGTATGGCTGCTTTCAGTGTTAGAAGCATATTCGTGCCAGTATCACCATCTGGCACTGGATATACATTAATGGAGTTAATTGACTCTCTATTTATCGTTAACCATTCTTCTGCTACATTGAATGCGCTTTCTAATTCTTTTGTAGCGACAGATACATGTTCTTGTGATGTCATACACTTTCTTTCGTGATAATTTGAAAAAATTTTGAATTGCAACTAGATTACAAACTAACCAATATATATCATTGATATCTATGATTTATAAACTTACTCTTATAGAGTATAAAACATATAGATAAATTTAAAGTATTTTTTTGTTTATAAATTAGATATTAAGAGGTAAAAATGTCTGCAGGAAAATGTGATTTTTGTGCAAAAGTAGTTGTGTTTGGCCGTAATATACGACATAAACACTCTGGTCGTTGGGAACGTAAGGCCCCAAAGACAAGTAGGCAATTTAGGCCAAATGTGCAATCCAAGAAAATCATTGTTAATGGCAAAAAGCAGAGAGTAAATATTTGCACAAAATGCATTAAGACTCAGATGAAAAAGTTTGTCCTCGCGAATTAGTTTTCACAAAGCTCACGAATTTTGTTTTGTAAATGCAGTACTGTGTTTTGGCGTTCTGCATTTTCATTGAATATTGCTGAACCCATAACGACGTTATCTGCCCCTGCTTTTATACAGAGCCCTAAATTTTCTTCTTTGACACCACCATCTATTTGAAAATTGATCTGGTTATCAAATTGATTTTTTTGGATCAAATCTTTGATGTCTTTAATTTTTTCTAAACAATCAGTAAGCATTTTCTGACCTCCAAAACCAGGATGCACAGCCATGACAGTGATTTGGTTTATTTTATGGATATATTTTTCGATTGTTTGAACTGATGTTTCAGGATTAATAGCTAAGGCAAATTCTTTGTTATGCTTCTGTGTTATTGCAATTAATTCACTGGGGTCATCAATTGTTTCTATATGTACAATCACTCTATCTACACCAATGTCTATAAATTTTTGCACCTGATCATCTGGATTTGCAACCATTAAGTGTACTTCTATTGGTATCTTGGAAATGGATTTTATTTTTTCTACAATATCTTGGCCAAAAGAAATTTGCGGAACGAAATTACCATCCATGATATCTAAATGCCAACAAGCTAGTTCTTGATTTTCTACAGATTTAATTTCTTTTTCAATCTGCAAGTAATCCATTGTTAATATTGATGGAGCAATTTTGACGATGGACATCATATTATTTCTCAAGCTTTTTGATTGTTTGATTCAATTGAATTTGGGCTTTATTGATAGCACTTTTAACTTGGTTCGGTGCAGTGCCACCAGTGATATTCCTATTTGACAATGATGAATATACACTCAGTTTGGTAATATCATTAGCGAATTTTTTTGAAAATTTTTGATATTGTTGGAGTGTCAGTTCTTCTAGTGATAGATTATTGTCAGTGCAATATTTTACAATTGATCCAACTATTTCATGAGATTCTCTAAAAGGAATTCCTTTTTTTACTAAGTAGTCTGCGACATCAGTAGCAAGTGCAAATCCACTATTTGCTTTACGTTCTGCCTCCTCTTTATTAAATGTCAGTGCATGCAGTAAGCCATCAGTGATTGTAAGTACAGAAGTAATAGTATTTATTGAATCAAATAATGGTTCTTTATCTTCTTGAAGATCACGATTATACGCAAGCGGCAGGCCTTTCATTAAAACAAGTATTTGTACTAAATTTCCGATGACTCGTGCACTTTTACCTCTCACGAGTTCTGCAACATCAGGGTTTTTCTTTTGAGGCATGATGCTTGAACCAGTTGCAAAATCATCACTGATTTGCACAAGATTAAATTCCTTTGTTGCCCATAAAATTATTTCTTCCGATAGGCGTGATACATGGATCATGCAGGTAGCCATTGCTGAGTGCATATCAATGACAAAGTCTCGATCGGACACAGCGTCCATAGAATTATTTGATATTGCATCAAAGCCGAGTTCATTTGCTAATAATTTTCTATCGAATTTATATCCGGAACCAGCAAGCGCACCCGAGCCAAGCGGCATAATATTAGTTTGCTGAATAACATTCATGAACCGATGAGTATCACGAGTTAACATTGCTTCATATGCCAATAGATGATGTGCAAGTAAGATTGGTTGTGCGACTTGCAGATGAGTATAGCCAGGGAAAACTGTAGCTTGCTCTGCTTTTGCCATTGCAATAAAACTACTGCGCAAATTAATTAATAAATTGATAATTTCTTTTGAAGCTACCATGCAATACATTCTGAGATCTGTTGCAATAAGGTCATTTCTGGATCGCCCAGTATGCAGATATCCTGCATCTTTACCAATCAATTTATATAATGCTGCCTCTATGGATAAATGAATGTCCTCATTTTTAATATTGAAGTTAAATTTATTATTTTCAATTTGTTTTTTTATTTTATTTAATCCAGCAGTTATATTTTTTGCTTTATTAGCAGAAATTATTTTTTGTTTTTTTAACATTTTTGTATGTGCAAGAGAACACGCAATCTCTTCACTATAAAGCGCCTGATCAAATTGCAGTGACGCAGTAAATTCTTCAACGCCGCTGTCTGTAACTTTTTCAAACGCACCAGACCATAATTTATTTTTTTGTTTCAAGTTATACTCCTAGATGTGAATTATGAGATGTCGTTAATATTTTTATCATCAACGTGCTTTTGAGCTTTTGCCTGTGTTTTTAATGGTTGTCCCCAAATTGCTATAAATCCTTTTGCGATAGATTGATCGAATTCATCATCTTCACTATAGGTTGCAAGTTTTGGATCATACAAAGACTCAGTAGATTTCACTCCATTGACAATTGCATTCCCATGCCATAATTGCAATCGAACTGTTCCATTAACAAATTTTTGACTTGAATCTATTAGGGCTTTAATATCAGCATGAAATCTACTAAACCAAAGTCCGTCATAAACCATTTTTGCATATTCTTGATCAATCACTGACTTCATGTCCTTTTGCTGTCGTGTAAGAGTTAATGATTCAAGTGCTTGATGTGCTTGAATTAAAACAGATGCAGCAGGAGATTCATAAATCTCTCTTGATTTTATGCCAACAATTCTATCTTCGACCATATCTATTCTGCCAATGCCGTGTTTACCAGCAATATTATTAAGCATGCTGACTATTTCGATAGGATCAGATATTGTGTCATTCAACTTTACAGGGACACCTGCTACAAATTCTATAGTGATGCTTTCTGGTTCTGTTGCGGTCTTATTCAAGGGTGTGGTCCATTCATAAATCTCTTCTGGTGGTGCTTCCCATGGATCTTCAAGAATGCCGCATTCAATAGATCGGCCCCAAATATTTTCATCAGTAGAATACGGTGAAGATTTAATTGGCGGCAAAGGAATCTTGTTTTCTTTTGCATAATCAATGACTTCTTCCCGAGTCATATTATTTTCACGACCCGTCGCGATAATGTCTATATCTGGTTTTAGAGTTTGCAAGCTAATATCAAATCGAACTTGGTCGTTGCCTTTTCCTGTACAGCCATGAGCAACTGCGCTTGCACCAACTTCTTTTGCTTTTTCAATAAGCATTTTTGCAATTAACGGTCGCGCTAAAGCAGTGGCAAGCGGATATTTATTTTGATACATTGCATTTGCTTTTAAAGCTGGGAATGCGTAATTTTCTAAAAATTCTTTTTTTGCATCAATAAGCTTAACTTCTGCAGCACCCGCTTCCAAGCCACGCTTTACAATGTCTTGACTGTCAGGTAAATTACCTAAGTCAGCTGTCATACAATACACCTCATAGCCATATTCTTTTTTCAGAATATTGACTGCTACTGATGTATCAAGTCCACCTGAATAAGCTAATATAATTTTTTTTACCATATTTTTTTTCCATTAATCAATGTACTGCATCGATACTTTTAGCTATTATTGCACACGCTTTCTTTAGTTCATTGCTTGAAACATTTAATGCAGGCATTAATCTCAATACATTTGGTCTGACTGCATTCACTAATAACCCATTATTTAGACATTCTTGTGAGACAGCCGCAGCAATTTCACTCTTAAATTCAATGCCTCGCAATAATCCTATACCTCTTAATTTAACAATATCATCATGCTCGTGCAGTAAATCCTTTAATATATTATCTAAGATTTTTGCAGTTGATTGTATGGTCTTTAACATGTTTGAGTTAAATAACTTATTTGCGACATAATGTGCGCCAGCACACGTGAGCACATTGCCACCAAACGTGCTGCCATGATCTCCAGCACTAAATACATCTACTTTTTTTGTGGACATAATGCATCCAATTGGCAATCCTCCGCCAAGTCCTTTTGCCGACGTCATGATATCTGGCAAAATTTTGTTATGTTGATGCGCCCATGCTAAACCTGTTCTACCCATACCTGTTTGTATTTCATCAAGAATAAGCAGCATATTATTTTTATTGCACCACTGTCGTACTTTGTTTAAGTAGTCTTTATTCGGTGTAATAACTCCTCCTTCTCCTTGAATTGGTTCGATTAAAATCGCAACTGTTTTTGCTGTTGTTTGTTTTTTAATTGAGTTCATGTCATTGAAGTTAATAAATTTAAATCCGGGCAGTAATGGCTTAAATGAGTTTTTGTAATTTTTATTATCATTTGCTGAAATTGTTGCAATCGTTCTACCATGAAATCCGTTTTTGGCAACTAAAATTTCATAGGCGCCTTTTTTATTAATTTGACCCCATTTTCTGGCAAGTTTTATAGCAGCTTCATTTGCTTCTGCTCCGGAGTTACAAAACCAAACTCGATCGAGCTTTGATGACTTGAGCAGTAATTCACCTAATTCAATTTGAGGTTGTGAATAAAAAATATTAGATATATGTACTAATTTTTTTGCTTGCTTGTTGATCGCCTTTGCAAGTCCTGCATCAGCATGACCTAGCAAGTTGGTTGCAATGCCACAAATGAAATCAAGATACTTCTTTTCATTTTCGTCCCATACATATGAACCTTTCCCACGAACAATCGTGAGAGGTACTCGATTTGCAACTTGCATAAAAATTTTTGATTCTTTTTGTTGAATGTTATTCAAATTATATGTTCCCGAATATTTATATGAATGTGAAATTAATTATCTAGATCACTAATAATATTCTTAATTTTTTCAATTTGATTTTCAACATCAGAAATTATTTTTTCTAGTGAATCGATTAATTCTGCATCTGATTGGTTGGATGTTGCCTCGCTCGTCTCACTGGTCTTGCTTGGCACATCTATAGATTTAGAATCATCTGTCTTTTGTTCTATTTCATTTTTATCAATGCCTAGTACTTTATATAATGCAGTAGCAAAATCTTCTTCCATTGCAATTTCGTTACCATTCGCAACAACAACTCGAACAAGTTGAGGTAATTTTCTTGACGACGCTTGAAGATAAATTGGCTCAACATATAATACGGAATTACCAATTGGAATCATTAGTAAGTTGCCTCGAATAACTTCTGATCCTGACGAGTCCCACAGTGTTATTTGTTGAGAAATTGCAGGATCTTGATCGATGAGCGCTTCAATTTGAGTCGGGCCATTAATTTGTCTTTCTGTTGGAAATCTATATGCTCGCAATTTCCCATAATTATCACCATCAGATCTTCCAGCTAACCATGCAATTGTATTCGGTCTATTTTGAGGGTTAAATGGTAATATTAAGGCAAATTCTTCTTCTGATTCACCTGGGAGTGTCATCACTACATAGTATGGTTCCACTAGTTGTTCTTTTTGTTTGAATTTTTCAGTAGGTATACTCCAAAAATCTTCACCTACGAAAAATACATTAGCGTCTTTGACGTGATACTTAAGATACATTTCTGACTGCATTTGAAATAACATTTCTGGATATCGTATATGTTCAATCAGTGCATTTGGCATTTCACTTGCATTCTTAAATAATGTAGGGAATATTTTTGACCAAGTTGATGCAATAAAATCAGCATCATCAAATAAATATAAATCTATATCACCTGTCTGTGCGTCTGTAATAACTTTAACGCTATTTCTTAAGTAATTAACTCTTTGACCATATTCTGTAGAATAAGGGAATGAATTTGTATATGTGTACGCATCGTGTATCCAGTAAATGTCTCCATCAATTGTGACTGCATATGGATCTGGATCTAACGTTAAGAAAGGAGCAATTTTATTTACTCTTTCGAATATATTTCTGTAGAGCAGCAAGCGAGAATCAGAGCCAAGCTGGTCAGAAATCAAAACATTTACATCACCAAGCTCCCATGCTAAGGCAGCTTTTTTGAAAAATGAGTCAAGTTTAATTCCTTTATCTTCCTCATATCTTGTTTGTGCATTCTTTCCTTCATCTAAAGGATAGTCGAATTCATTTTCATTAGTTTTGACCATAACGTAATGATTTGTTAATTCACCAAAATAAATTCTAGAACCGTCGATAGAAATATTCACTTCATCCTCTGAGGATTGAGGTGGTATATTGCTTGTTAATAAATTAGGTAAACCATCAGCATCAACGGAATTAACAGGAGCAATTGCTGCACCAAAACCATGTGTTAGCTGTAATCGTTGTCTGGTCCAATTCATATCAGCAGTACTGTCAATGTCTAGTTCTCTTGTTGCAACCATGACTGAGCTTAATTTTCCATCTATGGTATACCTATCTACATCTACATCTCTAAATTTGTAAAAAGGTCTAATAGATTGAATTTCATTGAAAGTATCTCTTAATGGGCGTGGGTCTAAAATTCTTATATTTTCAATTGTTTCTGGGTATTGGCTAACTTCTTCTTGAGACACCTGTCTATTTGCTGGAAAGTTTTGTTCATCGATATTATTAAGCCCCCAAGCTAATCTTGTGTAGTCAATATTTCTTTGAATATAAGGTTGTTCTTTTTGTAATTCATTTGGGTCAACTGTGAATTGTTGAATTACAGATGGCAAAATTCCACTACCTACAATGCTTACAAATACCCATAATCCAATTAGAAATGCTGGCAGGCGATAATTATTAGAAATAAATGAATTGACAATTACCACGATGCCAGTAAATAATGCAATGCCTGCTAAGATATATCGTACAGGCAGCTTGATAGATACATCTGTATATCCTGCACCATAAATTAATCCGTTTGCATCAAATAAAATATTGTATACACTTAAGAAAATACCAACAGCAATCAAGATAATAATTAAGCCGATATTTACAGAGAAATGTCTTTGAATATTTTTTGGCATATTTGAAATATCATTAATTGAGAAAGATGTTAAGTATATGCCTCCAATAATGAATGTTGAAAATAGCAAAACGCCAAGTAACCAACTTTGAATAAATTGAAAAGCGGGCAAAGTGAAGGTATAAAATGCTATATCTCTTTGAAAAACTGGATCAGACGTACCGAATTCAATAGAATTAAAAAATTTGTACAATGTGTCCCAATTATTTGCAGCTGAACTGCCAAAAGTGACAGATATAAATAATGCGATTGATACAAGAATAATTGTTGAAATATTAGACAAAGATGTTGTGACACCCAGTTGCTCTAAAATCCCTCCTTTATTTTTTTGAACTGATTGTTTTTTTGCTATCAAAATGTTTAATGCAATGAGTAACGCAGATATAAAAAAGCCAGCAAGAAAAAAAGTTATTTTTGCAGATAGAACAGTCTTATAGATTGGTAAATAGTTAACTGATTGCGCTGTTTCGGTTGCGCTAAACCATAACCAG
>CEWO01104477.1_pt1 | contig 21579 bp, 21 predicted proteins | sample 361561 | NCBI WGS metagenome assembly CEWO01 (sample SAMEA2623627, study PRJEB7988) | marine metagenome | isolation source: saline water (ENVO:00002010), including
CCCCGATTCAAGGAAAACCTGATTTTCTGGATATTCTCTTGTCCGCCGGATTCCCAACAAATTGGGCGGTACGGCACCTCTGATGATATGTTACATCGCAAAAGGAACTTGGGAATACTCAGGTCATTGCGTAAAACCCTGGAGGCGACAAATCTAGATGAACTGAAAGCCTTCTTAACTCAAGCGGAACAGTTTGAGCAATGGTTCAACGAGAGGAAGAATACGATCGAAAGGAAGTACGAACCCGACGATCCAGAATCAGAGGTTGATCAGGATCCCGGAAGGAACGACATAATTTGTTTAAAAAGGGGTCACGTACAGCCAAATGCAATAGTCAATCTAAAAAGCTTCGATCCCTATCTGGAAATTGAATACAAACTATATGTTCTCGACAATTGGCTAGGTTTACATGACCACTCCCTTGAGAAAACTCGAATTCAGGTACAAGGAAGACTCTCTCTTATGGATGCAATAACTCCTGCCATGGAGAAGGGCGAGGCACAGAATAAAGGCAGATATTACGGGCAACACAGCGAGGTGGAGGCCGCACTAAAACAACTCTATGCCCTTCTATTTACGATGAATCAATGGTATGCAATAAATACGTTAGAAGATCTCAGCGATAATCCCGCCTTCAACAACCGAACCTGGAAGGTTATGGACGTCTCGGCACCTCAAGTCGCTGACCCGGATCAAATCCTACATTTAATCCAAGAAATCCGCCAATTGGAGGGTATTATCACAGAAGCAAGACGTAGAGTAGGCGTTGATGCCCCATTCTATTCCTCAGAGAATCCGTTACCTTGGGATTGGACTCCTAGTGATGACGAAGAGGATGACCGATTTTTGGATGCTCTCCTGAGCAATTTTCAAATGGATTACAACATCGATATCGATGCTAGATTCTATTGCTCAGCAGAATATCTCTGGGAGAAGATTATTTCTATCTCAAATCAAAGAGCTCGTCCATGGATCGAAGCAAAAAGCTCCAATGGACCATCAGGTGCCCCAGTTATCTCATTTTCGACATTCAGGACCACCAATCAAGACTCAAAAATGCCAGCGAACGGCGGGTGGAAAAGAGTGCGATGGGAACTTGTCAAAATTCACTATGATACCCCACGAGAAGAAAAGTTAGCTGACCTAGCAGAAGGTCAAATACTATGCTCATTCAGCGGCCCTGCGTTTGATCCAGAATCACCGGACTGGCAAAGGAAACCAGTCGCGCTCTTGCCGCAAGGAACTAAAGGATTTGAAGAGGAAGAGTGACATGATAAAACACCCCTCTACGATGTTGGATGCATTCAAATGCCTATTGGGGGCAATGGCTCCTAAGGAGATGGATAAGAGTTGGCACGATCGTATGACGCGCTTGTTATATTCTTACGGCTTCACAATCGAGGAATACCTTGAACGTTCGCCGAAATCGGCGAAGAGAATAGAAGAGGCTAATTGGGTACTAGACGCACTCCTCTCGGGCGCCAGCCGTTCCGGTGAATTGGAGAATAAGGGAATATCCGACAGGGGCCTTAATGGTGATTTTTCTGCCATCAAGTCAATCATCAAGATCGAGAATTCTATGATAAGCGGTAGTGAATGTAGAATGGATTTATCTACGGAATCAATCGACAAAATAGAATCTTACTTCCATCCATGGATGGGAGGCAGATGGACTAAGTTAGCTATTGTCATCCTCTCGATACTCCGAGACTGCCCCGACACCGAGAGTGAACTGGAGGCAAATCTAGAATGGTTGACAATCCCCAAAAATCTTCCTCCTTCAGATTATGTCAGAGTATTGCCTGTCCAATTTAGAGGAAACATCTCTCTAGATGTAAATCCTAGTATCACCGTGTCGCTATACGATGATACAGTCGTGAAATCCCACTGGGACCGATCGATGCATGAATTCACCCTGGAACTTGAATCGAGTACCGGAGAAAATAGTGTACTCGAAAGAATGGTGCACAACCTCGACTATCCGTTATGGATTTCAATCTCCAAACCTCTACCCATGTGGACTGATAAGGAAGACAAATATCACATACCAAAATTTCATTGGAATCTCCTAAACAATAAGGATAACCTCTACCACCTACAGCCAAGGGAGGGGAGTTAATTGTCGTCGCCTTTGTCACAGAGGCTACCAGAAGAGGTCGCCGCTAGACACGCGAATATAGCGCCTTACTTCGAAAAATCGACAGAAAATCCGCCCAGTCACAGCGAAATCTGGATGAATATTCTGAGATATCCATTGGAGTCCTTGAATCCATTCAATGAGGAAGGAAGAGTTCTCGACCCCGTCAGCGTCATGTCAAAATTGTTTGCAATCAGGGCTAACAGTGTGTACGCTAGGAACAATGAAGAGGCGTTGTATCCCTTATCTTGGGCTTTGAGAATGTCCAAGGATTTCGACGAGAAATCAGGTCAAGTGCTCGGTTTACTATACAAAATGGCGAATAACGAAAAAGAGGGGGACGACAAGCTCGCCAAACTAATTTCCGCGATCGATGAACTATTCCCCGATCTTGTAGACTACAAATCCAGCCCTGAAATAGAATTGATGATAAAAAAATGTATGGACACGATAGACAGGGGGCTTATGATACATGTTTCATCACCAACTTTTCACCTATTCTGGGAATATCTGGAAAAATGTTCCAATATCGATGACTATGAGATCTTGAGAAATGCCAAACAGCATTGGTCAATTCACCTTCCCCTGTGGATGGAAAGATCGGCTTTGGATCTGGATGGTTTTGTCTGTTTACAATCAGGAGGGGGCCATTTACTGATCCTCAAAGAGGATAGTAAAAGCCCGGAAGATGACGTTGGGGATCTTCTGAAAAAGATGAAGGATTCATTTCTCGAGGAAACGAAAGAAGACCAACCTGGCATACCAATTTCATGGTCCCCTCCTATCAGCGCGAGTTTTATGATAAAGGAGGGAGGAGAGGGAGGCTCTGGTTGGCAAGGACTCAGATCATCCATTACCGATGGTCAGGAAGATGGCGATATTGAATTAGCAGAAGCCGCGATCGAAGAATTAAGTGAAATGTACAAAAAAGAATCAGGTAAGCTAGAAAGAGAAAATATCAAGAGGATGTGGGCCAGATATGGGGTCGAGCGAAGAAATCTCAAGAGTGACGAGGAATATGTATCAAGGATATATCTCGATTTCATGGGTCTCGGGCATAAATGCTGGCCAAAATCCGATAGTGATGTTCAATCTCAAGAATCTGAAGATATGATGAACTATCTCCAAACAAAGAATCTACTAGACAAAAAACTGGATGACTATCGCAAACTATTCTCAGTACCAACCATTGTTCCAGTAAAGGACTCAAGAAAAGGATTCGAACGATCTCTCGCACTAACTGGATTCATCGAGTCCACTATAGGGTCCGTGTTATCCAACATCTGTACCTCGGAGATACATACCCTAGGCGGAGATGAGATCGAGGCAAATATTGATGCCAGAGACTTCCATATCTTGATTGATGTAATCGAGAAACATTCGCTAGACTATCACCTCGACCTTCTTCCAAATAGTGAAATTGAGCTCTCTTGGTGGCTAGCTTGCATTCCATTACAAAGTAGTTCTGAACACGATTCATTATTGAAACAAATAAAGAGAGCAAAGAATGGTACGGAAATCAAAAAATATAGAGATGCTGATTCCTCCGACGGTCCGTTGGATATGGGGACCAATTTTGTGCATATTATCTGGTTAGATTCTCTGATTGAACTAGATAAGGATAAAAATTAGATTACTCAGCCCCAATCATCTTTTGATAATTGTACATTATGGACCATATCCTAGTCAAAACATGGTGATACATGCCGTCCCATGCGCACTCATTCTTGAAGCTGGTATATGGAATATCCTCGATCTCACTCGCCAAGACTGGCACAACCTCATTCTTGGGAATAGTTATCCTGTACCTGTAGTCCGCCCAGTCGATGACCTCTATCTCGTGACCCGGCCAAAGCGACTTCAGTGGAGTCACCACCCTAGCCTTCACTTGGAAGTGATCAGGCATTGAGTTGTGCTGGACTATGCTGATGAAGCCATGCTTCGTGAAGATCCACATATCACTCCTCCTCTCCAAAATCAGTAACCGATCCCTCAGTCTCTGCCACTCTCCTTGCAAGGATTTCTTGCGCTTCCTTCCTAGTGGTTTTCATAGCGTACCTAGAACTTATCCAGAAAGGCTGATCCATCAAAGGGAACTTGACACCAATCGTCCCATCATCATGATCGATGGAATGTACCTCACCAATCTGATGGCCCAAGCTCTTGGGCCACGGGAAATCCCCTTCGAATGAGCCCTCCTCTTCAGGATTCAACCTAACGAGATCGCCCACCGATATTTCTGGGAATATGAACACTGGAGAGCTGGTAAGGACCAGCTCCTTGCCGGTACCGGTCCATCCACTCTGAGAGTCGAAATCAACGGTCACATCGGACTTATCCGGATCTACGGCCTTCACAACCCCGACATCGCCATTCTTCATCATTCCCCAGCCGTAGATTGGCCTATCGCCCTTCTTGACTTGCAACCTCACTCTGTCCCCATTCGTCTTCCCCATCAGCTTCTTGGAGTTGCGCTCCAGGCCCAAAGATAACTCGAGGCTCTCGAAGTCGATGTCATTGGATGACGCCCACTCCTCCCATGCCGACTTGCATGGGCCATTGGACCAAGCGGCCCTCCTTGCCTCTTCGACAGCAAGGCCACCAAACTGGAGCCGCATCTCCTCCCAGTTTACACTCACATCGAATATCTGTATTCCGTCTGGCAACAAGTCCACTTCAGATTCAATCATTGCCTTCGAGATAGAGAGGCGGATTAGCCCCATGTACTCATCCCTGCTAAGGCGGGAAAGAATTATCTCACGCTCATTTGGAGCAAATACGCTTAGTTTTGGTACTGTAAAGCTCACTAGCTCACCTATCTCCCTCCCATCAATGCACGACTCAAGGTCCTGCATCAAGGAGACCACGTTCCCACTGGCGATGCTCAGGGGAACGTCACCACAGCCCTCTCCAAATTCGGGAATCATCCTGCCAAGCTTTGAGATCACTCCATCAGCGTCCACCTGCACTATGCCACCTCCATTCCAAGTGGGTCGTCGTCTTCTGTAGGTCTCTCCTCGTTCCTCCCGACTAGTCGGTCATATGGTATCAGGACCATGTACGGGTCCACCTCGAAAGTTATCCCCGCCTCCTCGAATGATGCCTTGGTCATGGCAGCCGTGGTAAGCGCCCCAATATGGTCTATGACTGAGATTAACCTAACGGTATCCTCGGAAACCATCTGCAGGACCACGCCTTGCTCTTCCATCCTATGTGTCATTCCAGGCAGGTAGAATTCCACCATGCCTGTGGCCCACTCGACCTGCTCATGAGCGAGCCTAAGCTCATTGGGAGACAGGCTCGGAAGCCCTCCCAAAGATTCTGCCGCACTATCGTTCTTCATTGCATCTGTTCTATCATTCATGTTTGTCGTCATGTACTAGTGGCGTCTCTCAGAGGGCTAATGCCCTGTCACCAGTGACATCGGCATACTGCGATCAAGCCATTAATCGGAGGCCAAAGCAAGAGCGAAAAACAATACGATCACTGTTATGATATCTGAGATATTTGTAAATATAAAGTCAATGAACCAAACTACCATCGAGTAGACAAACATACAGGCAAGTCCGAATGCTATTGCCATGAATATTTCAGGCAGTCGAGGTACTACGAATTCCGATGCCCAACCAAGGAACTGAAATAAGCCATTGAATCCCAATGAAATCAAAAATACTAGGATGAGAAAGCAACTAATGAATGTCTCCACCGCCAAGCCAAGAATTGTGAATAGGATTCTAAATGAAATCCCAATCAGGGAAAAAAGAGTATCTACGAAGCTCCCTAACAGGGGGAACAGTCCTGTTGCCGTATTAGTTACTCCCCTGTCCTCAAGAGGTACAATGCCGCCCAAGTTTATTTCTTTGATCCCAGGTTCGACAAGTACACTTCCTCTCATTCCAACCCCTCAACTAATACTTGATAGTCCAATCATCTCAACTTACATTTGTCAATGGGTTCTACGGCAGTGAGAGTCCTCTGCAACCAATTACCTTTCCTTCCTCGTCCCTCACAGTGTCCCAAATCAGTAGGAGATCATCTCTCTCTGGATTCGCGGCGGCGACAATCTTCGAAACCACGTACATCGCCCCCTTACTCGGTGACGGCAGGTTATCCGTCACCATGCCCATTTCTTTGGCGATCCCAAAAAGCGGAACTGTGAAATCGGATATTTCCGAAGATCTCCCGGTTCCTATTGTGAAATCACCGAGATGACGAGTATCCATACGGCATCTAGCGGCGGCTCCCTCTGCCTCTATCTCCAATATTCTTCCATCATCGCCCCATATTTCTATGCTATGGGGCGTGCAGTTCACTATACGCTTCGAACCAGGCAACACCTTCGTCCCAAGATACTCATTCAGTGTCAATTCAGCATTCACCGGGACGCCCCCACGGTCAAAGGGGATGCATCGATCGGCCCATCATCCGAATTGGACTCAGAATTCTGGATACGTGACGTGTCTGGAGGTGTGCCTATGCGAACGTGTCTCATGGAGCCTCTAAGTGCCTCCAATGACATAAATACTCCTTCCAATGATCGACACAGTCCCTCAATTGATGAAATCCTACATGAGAGTGAGTCAGCCACCGATGAAAACTCCGATCTCAAGCCATCTATTCTGGACCCAACCATCCTCTCGCAGTCCCTTTCGGATTCAGAGAGCCTATTTATCAACTCAAGCATGTGTGAATCCACTCTCTCAATGACTCTCCTTTCCGAGTCTTCCAACCTGCTTATTGACCTCTGGATATCAGGTATGGCCTGAAGGTACGACTCAAGGTAGTCGTCCGGATTCCCCTCTGAGACATGCGCTCTCCGAAGATCCCCAGTTATTATGAATGGCAGAGCCTCATCGCCCCTAGCCTTCCTGACGTCTTCCATCCTCTCCAGGAATCGTAGGTACCTCTCAGAAAGAGCATCGCTCATTTCCAAAGAACCAGTAGCCTCGGAGAATTCCCTAGGTCGATCAGGAGATGTGAAAACCCCCTCCTCCCCTCTCAGGGGGTCAACCACTACTGCGAGGAATCTGCCATCCGGAGAGTATCTCATATTCGCCCTGTAGGTACTTTGGTCCGTTCCTGAGAGGAAAATGCCCAAGTCAGGATGAGTGTGAATCCATCCTATGATCCGCAGTGATGGAACTTCAGAGCCATCTCCCGAGGGAGCTTCATTGGCGTATTCAAGCGCGGCTGTGCATATTGCCATCCAGCTCCCGTCAAACTCACAGTACGTGGGGCTTGACTGTATCTGCTCGGGAAAGAATCCAGCCACACAGACGTTCCTACCATGGTCATCCACATGGCCGACGAGAAGGCCGCCCATCTCGAGCCTCCCTCTGGGAGCAGTGAATGATCGTGCTTGCTCTACAACACTCTTAGGTACAATGGCCCCGTATGTCGGTATCTTCTTCGAAGCGGCCGTTTTGGGCCTGCGTATCCCCTTTTTTCCCCTCTTAGGCTTGGTCTTCTTTGCCTTACCAATCCCAAGCATCTAGAGGCCTCCATATCTTCCATCGTTCTGCAAGAAGAAAAGATTCAGCCATCCAGTGAGATTCAATGGTAGGATACTAAATTCATCGTTGTAGCTATGAAATGAGGGTTCATTTATTCCTCTTCCTCTACAGCTCCTATCTCCGTTATATCCGCCAGCGGCTACGGCCCGCATCCCCACGTAAAGGACATCACCAATCATCTCATCAGATGGTCTCTGATCTACTTCGATCCCAACTGCGTCGTATACAGTCCACCCACTTCCGTCCCTGGGGGCGAGACCTGCCATCTGTGCGGCGTCTCTGATACTCTGTCCTGGCTGGGGGACGACCTCATGCCTGACTGATGGGTCATAGGCTGAAACGAAGGTCACAGACTTTGTCATTGGCTCGTGGCGAGGTTCCACGTCATCTTCCGGATCTAGCCTAATCTCTATCTCAGAGGCTTCAGCAGTGATTGCCGCAGGGCCCACTAGGAGAACGCGACCAACGTAATCTTTGGACTTGTAATGGGAAACCTTCTCGCCAGAGCGAGTGAATACCTCCAAACCCAGGATATCCACAGGAGAAACGTTGGACATTTCCACCGCCTCTATCAGGGTTGAATCAGAGGGAACTCTGACCCGGGCCGGTTCGGACACGTCATAGACGCTCCTCAGATCGAGTTCGACGCTCTTTCCTTGTCCTCCTCTTTCGTCATTCATCATCATCATTGTCATCATCATTGTCATCATTAACATCATTTCACCTTCTTTCGGTATCCTTCACGTCTGGCATCAGGATGATTCCATGTCACTAGTGACACTCTCCTCATTCCTATCTTCTTGGAGCTCCCCCAGTACCATCTCCATGATGTGTTTTGAATGATCATCAGAGGCATCGAATATTCTAGCGAACATGCCGAAATCATGTGCATACTCAATGCTAATTGTGTTTTTCTGGCCAGACCATGAAATCTGTGATGGCCACTCATCAAGACTGCTCGGGCCATCTGCCAGTATCGAAATCATAGCAAGTCCCTCAATGGCTCCGAAAAGAGCGGTCGAGGTTACTATTGACCCAAAAGGTACCTCTCCATCTTCCTGGCAAGACATTGGTCCAGATTGAGAGAGGATCCCTAGGCCGTATCTGCAGAGCATGCAGGATCCTCCTTCTGTGAATAAATCGAACTGGCCGTGGAAGCCCTGTGCTCCTGCATTTATCATTGGAATACCGATTTCAGAGGAGATTCCACAAAGTATCGCTCTAGCTCTGAGATTATCCACACCACACAAGATAAAGTCGGAAGCTCTACACATCTCAGGAAAATCTTCATCCAAGAGACTTCCGCCAAGTAGCAGATCTAAATCCTCTGCCCATGAAATACCCTCAGACGAATCCCCATTATGCACATCAACATCGTGTAACCTTTGCAGACTCCCTGTTCCGATCTCTTCATTGTAGCTAGTGACTGTTATTCTATCCACTGAATTCTCCAATCGGTGCTTAGCGATTTCCGCCTTTGCCATTCCTAGGTCTTCCTCTTTGTACAGAACCTGTCTATTTAGATTGTGAATCTGAATATTCAGATCTGGATCAATGATGCTCAATTCGGTCTGCTCACCACTGCTGGAAGAATCCCTGAAACTCTTGATCAACGTGTCCAGAGCCCAGCTCCCTAATCCTCCTACGCCAGCGATTATCCCACTGCCTGATAGAGCACCATGGGCCCTAGGTAATCGTAACTCAATTTCAGAGGGGAGGCTTCCTTCTTCCGTCATCTCTCTTCTGAGGAAAGATAGAGAATTCAGTAAACTGTCCGTTAACTCATGATCCTGTTCCAATCTAGCTCTGATCAGTTTATGCCCAGTGCCATCGTCCCTCTTCAATACAGAGAATGGAATCTCAGAACCATCCTCCGCTTCCAAGATCATGTCACGTTCTATGTCATGTATCTCTCCAAGGGTTGTTGGATCGATCCTTAGATTGACTGTAACGTACTTTTTTGCAATTTCAACCGGTAGGATAGCCCCACAGACTCTCAGTATCTCTTGCCAAGCCAGTGCGGCACCAATAGTCGCGAAACCTCCCTTCTGCAGAGCACTGGGTTCACCAGTAGTCGCTTTCCTGTCCTGAGTCAGTCGCACCCCGTCATCAAGTAAAATTACCCTGGTGTAGTTGCAGTCCCATTCGGGAACAATTTCATCTCCAAGGTAGACAGTGAAGTCAGGCGATCTAACTATTTCCGACAAAACAGACGCTCCAAGCTGTTCCCCCATCGACATGAAGGAATCCCTTAGTCCCCCCTGATCCCCAATCACTGATATTCTGAGTCTCGAAAGCAATCCCTGGTCAACTAATCCCTCCTGTCTAATGGTCCTACGCATCAGTCCAACCGTCTATTAGGACTTCCAGAACATGTCACTGGTGACTATAATCTCGTCACCGACCATTCTCGATCGCCCCTTCTGTCTGTGATGATTCGTTCCCACCAGTCATCCATGGTCTCCCTATCCGCTTCACACCACTCCAGATCACGACTAATCATGTGAAGAATCTCTCGTGCCAATCGGTTTCCATCTACTCCTCTGGAGTTTCCTTCATCATAGATCATCTGTGCAACAACATAAGCGACAGGTATGTGAGAAAGACTGAATGTTCCTTGCTTCCTCAACCCTCCCGAGATATATTCTACCCCATTATGTTGAATGATTTCTCTATCCTTGTAAGGTACCCAGAATCTCGGTCCAGAAACATCCGTATCTCCCCTCCCTCTTAACTCCAATTTATGCCATATCTTGTCTTCAACATCGCCTTCAAAATGATCTGGTAAATTTTTCCAAGACTCGAATTTAAGATGTCTTGAGAGAGCGTCGAAAAGAAACTTTACTTGCCCCGAATCTATTATTTTAGGAGAGTCATGACTCTTCTTCATGATCGAATTATGTCTCTCATTTAGATTACCAAGAATCAGAAACGTGTTGAATGGATGGCCTTCTCTGAGGTGCCTGTCAGCATTCTCCAGGTGTACATGATACATATCCAAGAATTCCTCGAAAAACCAGAAAGATCGATTCTCACAAGTCAGCCTAACATAAGACTCCAAGCCCCAGCTTGTATCCTTGTGTGCAGTATACTTCACACCGCCCTCAGTATGAAGGCTCCTTTTGTTCAAAAGAGAGCTCTCCATTACATTAGATAGTTTGGACTCCCACTCAATCTCTGGGAAAACCCGATGCAATCTTTCTCGGACCAAGTCGCCCCCTCGTTCTAACTGCCTTTTGGCATCCGATTTGGACTTCCATTCGGGAATGGTTTGATGATTCCATCCACCGGTTCCGGTTTGACTCTTATTCTTCTTCAGATTCAGGAGCTTCTTCTCCGATGTGATCAATGAACGTTCGGGATTTTTGCGCATTAAGCACACGATATCCCCCTCCTTCTGACGCCTATCAAGTTTGAACATGGGAATATCTTGATGGGTACTGATATTTCTGGCCCTATTCGAATCATCCCTGTCTGCGACTCTTTCCCTGTGGTCAAACCCATCGATCTCCTCATGTTCATGCAGTTTATGAAGGCACGATGGGCAATAGAACGTTATCTTCGTACCATCTCTGACCTCCTCCGCGGTACCTCTTATCTCGCATCCCGGGCATTCCGAATTTTGAATATCAGACCTCAATTCGGACAACTTCATGCCTTCTCGAGGTTTGTGTATGGGGCTAGGGGATTGTTCCTCCCTCCATGCAGGGCTATCCTTGCTGTAGGCATCATCCATGCTCCTATCTCCCTCTCATTAGGGACAGTCTGGCCAATACTTCTCCAGCAGCGGTAAGTGAGAGGCTTTCTTTACCCTCCCTACGAATGAGGCCGTTTTTCTCCGCCGCATTGATCCCTCGACTTCTCTGCTGCCTGCCAGTTGCCCCATCTGGATCAGCAAGCATAAGGTCCCCAGAAACATGCTCTTGATTGTATCTTCCCAATTTCTTTGATGACTCAATCCCTCTTCCCCTCGTGTCCTTTTCGTGAAGTATGGTGGCTAGAACCCTCCTAGCATTCCGACTATCCTCCATCTTCTCCCGACTAGAAATTTCAATCCCTTTCCGTACCGCCTCTATTTCAAAATCGTTCGGTAGCCTAAATCTGTGCTTGAGCTTGTCGAGTTTTGTTTCTGTGTTAGAGCCAGTGATCCCCGTGGAGGGTCTTTTCTTCAAAATAGAAATGACGGAGATGCCCGATATCCTGCAGTACCTTAGGACGGAAGATTTTAGGTGAGATGGAATTTTATCGATCACCAATGAACACTTCCCACGATAACCTTCAGAAGCATCCCTGATGACGTTGAGAAGTCTGCCTAATGAGTCGTAAAACTCTAACTCTCCCTCGCACATTAGATTCGATATCGATTTTACATCTTTATTGATTAGATTGTATAAATGCAACACCTCCTCGATTCTCTCGGCCACCTTTTCTGCCCTATCTCGGTCATTACCGTATTCAAGAACTATCAAGGCATACTTGGAGAAGACACCACCTGGTAGGCCGTGTTCATCCAGATAATCCGTAACCCTCTTACTTTCCTCGTCCGGGCTTTCCTTCCCATTGTGGAAAATAATTACTGCGCCCTCTGACCCAGCGCGTGGCTCAAGTCGGAACTCATTTTTTGAAAGATGATAAATCGCATGAATCAATCCCATATCTGTGAGGCGGTACTCTACGGGTTCCGCACCTCTTCTCTCTATCATTCCGCCCTCTTCGAGGCTCTTCGCGGTCGTGCTCAATCCCTGTTGCCGGGCAAGATCGTATTTAGTGGAGGCGATGGCATCACCTGGGATCCAATCCTTCATCTCACAGTTTCCACGTTCGGCCATTATCGAAAGCATACCAGATTCCTTTTCCTTTAGGGACCTAGTAGTGGGAGCATCTGCTTCATGACTTAGCTCGAACGAACTGTCCATGGTTACTTCAATAGCTTCGGGTATGAATGCAGGATTATTTGGAAGCAACGTCCATATGTGGCCCCCAATCACTTCTCCGACAGTCATTAGGCAACCTAGTAGGTAACTACTTCCGCCTGTGGCGCATATATGGAGGTCCTTGTCCTCAATATGCGTACCAATATCCAGATCCAGTTCCTTGATTAGTGCGGAAACATTCGTTCCCCAATGGCTCTCTTCATCGAATTCTCCTCTCTTGAATCTCGGTCCTTGAATCACCGACGTATGAGGGTGCAAGGATATATCGATGCCCTTTAGAAGATTTTTCCGATAGATGCTATCGCCAATTAGATCCACCCCTACATCACACTCTGGCGAATGTACGATTTTGATAGTCTTAGGCTTGATCTTTTCGATAAGATTGTCAAAACCCGAGTTCTGGAACCTTTTCATCTTCCAGTCGACAATGACAAGAGTCGCCATGTAATCAGTGTCTCATTCAAGCGGTTCTATTTGAATTGAATCCCCCAGATTCGTTTCCTGACCGATAACTACTCCACAGGCAGCAAGTGCATCCTCCTGTCTGACTGAGAATCCTACAGCCCCCCCCTCTGGGAACTCATCTAGGTGTCTCCTGACTGCAATCTCTCTTATCCTCCTCCCTACTCCAGCCAAATCGGCACCTGACATTCCAAGTGGGAGTCCTAAGACTGCAGCCCCCAGGTCAAGTTGTTCAGATCGAGGGGCATCTCCTAGATGCACCCCGACTATCTCCGAGTATTCCTCCGTAAGCGGGAGATCGACCTTGACATGAGTGCCGATTCTCCCCTCTCTGAGGAATGCCGGGTCAATCAGGTCCTTTCTGTTCGTTGCAGCCATGATAAGGACCCCATCCCTAGAATCGATTCCATCCAGTTCGGTCAATAGCTGATTGACTACTGACCCCAGCCCCGAGCGTCCTGGGCCAATCATTCCTCTATCTGCCCCTATCGCGTCAAACTCGTCGAAGAAAAGTATGCATGGTGACATTTTCCTAGCCTTATCCATCAGATTTCTGACTGCCCTCTCAGATTCTCCTTGCCACATGGAGAGTAGTTCTGGACCCTTTATGCTGATGAATTGGGAACCGGAAATATTAGCCGCCGCCCGAGCAAGAGCAGTTTTTCCAGTTCCCGGCGGGCCGTGAAGCAAAATTCCAGATCCTATTGTCAAACCAGCCGCTTCATACAGATCTGGATGACTTAGTGGATCGAGAATCTTTCGCCTGAGTGCTTCTTTGGCGTTTGAGTGCCCTATGATTGAGCTGAAATCCTCCTTCGCGATATCTCTATTGAATTTCCTCTTGATCGACGGCCTTACTCGTGTGAAAGACTCATTAAAATCATCCATAGTAATCTCAAGACTCTCAGCATCGACAGTTTCTGACTCTATCAGGCTGTCGAATCCAAATATTCTCTCAGCGGACCTGTATACAGATTCCTTGCACAAATGATCGATATCAGCCCCTACGAATCCCACAGTTATCTCGGCTAGCTCATTTATGTCAACGTCACTAGACAGTGGCATGCCCCTGGTATGAATCGAAAGAATCTTCTCCCTAGCTAGCTTATCTGGGACAGGGCATTCTATCACTCTCTCGAATCTACCTGATCTATTGACCGCTGAATCTATCGACGAGATTCTGTTTGTGGCCCCAATTACTACTACCTGACCTCTATCCTCCATCCCGTCCATCAGTGTCAGAAGCTGGGCCACAAGCCTCCTAGATGATTCCGAAGAGGTGTCTCTGTCAGGTGTGATGGAGTCGATCTCATCAATGAAAATTACTGATGGTTGATCCAATTTAGCTTCCTCAAAAAGATCTCTCAGGGCCCTCTCAGATTCTCCCATTCCGCAACCAATGATCTCTGGTGCGGAAATGGAGTGAAAAGTTGCCTGTGTCTCTCTAGCCAGAGCCCTAGCTAGCAAGCTTTTGCCAGTGCCCGGCTCACCGCTGAGAAGAATGCCCCTGATCGGGGACTTGCCACCTCTCAGGAAGACGTCCGGATGAAGAAGTGGGACTACAGCAACCTCCTGTAGTTGCTTGATGACATCATCTAATCCCCCTATATCCGCAAATGACACATCACCAGTTTCCAAAAGCGGTCGTCTTGCCTTCTGGCTCCTCACTTCGACCCTAGTCGATGCATCCACTACTCCACAGACTCCCCCTCCTAGGAACCTTCTAGGGGAGGTCTTCACAACTTGCATCTCAACGACCCCTCCATTCGGAGATGGGAATGTGATGTGATCTCTAATTCTCATCGGTCTGCCAAATATCGCCGAACGATCCGTATCGACAAGATCCGTATAGTCCTGAGACGAGGTGTTTCCTACCAGGTCAAGGGTTATACTTGTGAGGGTTCTGAGATTCGTCTTGACGGCAGTAATTCTCTCTCCAGTCCTGGAATATGTATTCAGCCTACTTGTGGCGTCTAGCAATATTATACCAGACTCTACGCTTCTGGACGATCTCGCTATTGCTATAGAGCATCTCGATCCCTTGAGCTCCACCAATCCGCCATTTTCCACTCCCATTAAACCCAAATCCTCTGGATTCAGAACAGCTATTCCCTTGTGGGCCTGCGTATCTGGGAGACTCCCGACAACGAAATCACTACTCAATGAAATCACTCATCCCCCCCACTGTCGAAATCATCGACTCCACTCCAATCATCAGGTAGGAGTGCAAGTGCCAGACCCCCGGACGCGACTATAGCCACAGTCTTGAGAATGCCCCTTAGTAGCCCCATCTAAGAACCCCCCCTCGGCCCTCTAACTTTGTATCCCTGCCTACGTAGGCCCTCAGCCAGCGCGAGCTCCTTCCTCTCTGCCTCAGATCTGGAAGAGCATGCAACGGAGTCAACAGGCACCAAGTCCATCCTCAGTCCGCTGAAATGATTCCGAATAAGCCTCGGCCCCCCTCCTCTGGAATTATACTTGGCCCAGTTGTCAGCCAGTCTCTCGGAGACAGTCTTCCCCGTCTGGCCCACATAGAAGTCGTAGCTAGTACCATCACCCAGAGATATCACATAAACGTGATATGATCCACATGAATGAGGGTCATTGCAGTCAGTACAGCCGCCTTCAATGGAATTGCTCGAATCTATCACGGAAACACCTCCTGAGAAACGGAATTAGGGAGTTCCGAAGGAGAATATTCTACACTCTCCAAGATAGCAACATATCCCAAATCAGCTGGAGGATCATCGTTCAGGACCGAGGTCCCCTTCGAAAGCAGCCTCATGGTCTTGATGTCCAATAGGCCGAAGGTCTTCTCCTCCGCCCCTGGAAGAGGGGCCCCGCACCAGCAGGAGTTAGGCATCCTAACCCGCAGGAGCTCTTTAACGGGCATACTATTCTCATCAAGGGACCATCGGTATGAGCGAGAGCCTCGGTCCCCTACCTCCCCGTTGGAGAGAACCATCATCAGCTCATGTCCGCATGCTTCGACAGGGCATCGGTGAAGGTGCCTATCCACACCACTGGGTATGGCATCCAAAGTGTATACCTCGGGAGAGTTTTGTCCCATCGGCCTGTCGTCATTCATCTTCATGGTCCCTTCATCGTTTATCGCATTCATTTTCTCACTGATCCTTTACGTCTGTTAACAAACCCAAAAACTGTCACTGGTGACACATAGCAATCTAAAGCTCCACCTCATCAAAGTCAAGGCAATGCTGATGGATTCTGTGATTGTGCCTCACCACCCTAGATCCAACTTCTGCCAGATCATGAATTTCGAATGACTTTGCCATTGAGATTTCTTTGGCCTTGTTTGAGCCAGCTAGAATTATCGCAGACTCGAGTTCACTCGCCACGAATGTAGCATCTATTACTCCGTTCCCCACAATCATCCTCGGCGATCTCGAACGTTCAGTATCATAGAAGAAAACCCAATCTAATCCATCGGATTCTCCTCTGATTGTACCTGTCTCGGCCCACAGACTAGGAAGCCATCTTCTCCAAAAATCCAGAACAGTACTTTCAGAAATGACTATACTTCTCTCCCCCGAAATCCTTGTCATTCTGATATTTCCATCAATAGTCAGTACAAAATCCAGAGCTTGGGGAAGTACGTGGTCCTTCGTGACACTGGAGTTCGCATGTACTCTTATTGATACATTGAAAACCTGCATTAAATCACCTGGCCTTAGAATTTGGATTCGGGTTGGACAGGATATATTGAATCTGGTTCAGAAAGCACCCAAGCCGCATCTCCCTGCTTTCAGGGAGATTAACGTATGAGCTCTGGTACGATCCTACGCAAATGGCACAAAGATCGATATTAGGAGCGAGAGCATATCTGTCATTCCGGTAAATGTTGCAATGACGAATCTCCGAGCTCGACGGGCTTCTGATGTAAGCGATAGGCATGCTAGCGGGAAAGTTTCTGAAGTCAATCAGGACCTGGTATCGGACATCAGAGCTATCCGTAGCGGAATGCACGCCAATCATTGATACCTGGATGACTCCGAAGTTTCCATTCCCCATCCTGTGTTGCCTCACAGCCGCGGTCGAAGGATATTGAATCATCACCCTCCTTAGCTCGTCAGAGGTTATCCCCGCACCTGAATTTAGGTACCCTACCATGTCAGACCCTCCTCTACGAATGCCAGAACTCTCCTATGCTCTTCGTCCCAGGATAGAATTCTGATCCCCCACAGGAACCTGGTTCCGAAATCGATCTCCTTGTGCTTAGCTTCTCTGAAACTCATTCGCTTGCCGTCCCTTGAGTTGTTCTCGTCTATGATCTTCACAGGTATGCTCAGCTCGCCAGTTTCAGGATCGTATAGTCTGAAAGAATCATTCCCGCTAGTTGTAATTCTAGCCAGGTCCCCCGGCACGTAGGGACGCTCGTTGTTCCTGAACGTGTAGCCCTGTGCATGCATCTTCCCATTGCTATTGATCTCTCTTGTCAGCTCCACGGCACTTCTCATTGAGCCCATTGTCCTCCCCTCCAAACCCGGAACCCAGAGTGTGCAACCATCCACAAGGTGTCCGGAGCCAACTACGACTCCTGGGCATCCTACCTCACGTTCCCACTTCACATAGAACGAATGCTCCATAGGGGATATCCTCATGTTTATCGGGACTCTCAAATCAGGTGGACTACTTCCCACTAGTATCGTCTGCCCGGGATTGACGGTTTCTGTGATAATGGAGCCATTATTAGCCAAGTAGCAATTGACCTCGCTACCATCCCTTGGCTTCATCCCACTGCGAGAAATGATATCATGAGTGGTCATAGATGTGTTAGTTTTCACATCCACCCAATACCCGGGGACATCGGTGTGACCGACCCTTATGCCATCTTCTAGATTGCGCTGTGATTCTACTGATTCCATGCCGCTACCGTGCGCAAGCCACGGAATGGTATGTCACTGGTGACACGCTTCGAGGTCACTCTTCTTCTCTATCCAAGTCACATGTTAACCCAACCGTTTCAGGCCAGCAAATTTGTGAATCGATCGAATTTGGAATATTTCCATCGAGTTTCTTGCCTCCCAAGGTCGAATGACAAATCACTGCCTCACAGCGAGGGCCGCCCACCAATATCTTCCATGATAGAACTTCACTGATTGTCTTTTTACTATTCCAACTTGGCCTAGCTTTACAGGAGACGACCCCGAGCCCATCTTCTTTCATGTAGATCATATCGATCTCAATATCGGCGGGATTGACTGGTATCCTTTTCCCTCGGCCATCTACGACTTTCCTCTCTTCAGGATCCCTGGTCATGATTTTGACACCTGAGATGCAGTCGATTAGGGCGAAGTGGCGATGCATTGATTCTAACACGAATTCTTCCATCCAAAAGCCCGAGTTCGGAGTTGGATGATGAAAAGACATTCGACTTTCACCAATAGAGAAAGATACAGTGTTTTCAGACCTTTTAAATTCCACATCACTCCAAGACTGGTATGGAAGAATACAATGGTCAAAACCGCCATCTTTGGCCATTCTTAATGACTCCTCAGCTATCCTCTTCAATATCTCAAACTTTGCATTATTAGCCATACTCGTCTCTGTTATTCGATTAACTTTACCAAATCCCCTTGTCGGCCTCTGTGAGAGCCAAAGCCGATCGTTAATTCCTATGCCTTGGCCAACTTTAGTTTGTCCATCTTCGAGATTAGATATGGTACCTTTGTAATGATCCGTATGTGTTACTATCAAATCTCCAAAAGATCTGCTTAATGTGCGATGAAGTAACGAGGAGATCATACCCGAGCCACTAGAAAGATCAATGATATCGTCGGTACCGCACAGATTTTTCTTCGTCATCTCTTCTACTTCTTGCCGTACAAAACCCACGCTTGTGTTAATGAAATATATCTCATCAGGGACATATATTGGTTTCGGAGGAGTAAGTCCGGCGACATCAGCTTTCACACCAATTTCTAAACCCATGATCCTCGGCAAATCACCTCTAAGCCATCCCTTCAGTGTAAAAGCTTGGTTGCAGAGCTGTTGCACCTCCGGCCCACTGCTTTCATGGCTGATGGCCCAAATACAAACCCTCGAGGGCTTGTGATTTGAGATCGCATTGGCCACAGCGACAGAATTGTACTTACCAACTATGACATGGAGGGTTCCATTTTCTCGCAGTGTTTGCGCGTCTTTTGTTATTGTCCAGTCGTAAACCCCCCTCCTGATGAATGAATTAGTCAACTCACTATCCACAGAGATCTTTTCAATTCCGTCAATGAACTCCTCCTTATTGACCGTTACAGATACTCTCTTCGGGAGTCTACCCAAGTACGAGTCTATTCTTCTCAGAGCACGATCCTCTGTCTCCCGATGGAAAATGATTAGTTTGTATCTGAACTGAAGTCTACCCATCGCCCTCTCTAGTTGGTTAATCTCCGATGAAACCGATTCAATGACTCCTCTGAACTCCTCCTTCCATTTTTTCCAACCACGGCCTTTTTCGCCATCCCATTTGGGAATTGATTTCTCTCTCAATATCGAGAGTCTGCCATTATTTATCCCCCATCCCTCGTCTCCAATGATTTCTATCGCGTCTTGATATAGACGGCGAAAGTCCTCTTCCTCCAGTTCAATTTCTTGAATATCCTCTCTCCCGTCAATAGATAGGACCGCCTTAGGGCCATCCTCAACCCAAAGAACTCTTTCAGAACCGAATCTTGACAGAAGCATACCAAGTAATCTCTGTGTCCCTCCAGTTGCCCCAATCACAGCCTCATAGCCGTTTGGAATATCTATTCCTGAAACGGACTCATACTGAGCTAGAGTCTCAGATCCAGGGGACTTAATTTTGTGGAAAGAAATCATCTCAGGATCTAGTTTGAGTTCTCTAATCTCGTTATTAGCTATCTCCACTGTACGAAGAAGTAGGGGCTTTTCTACCTCTTCTGTGATTAGCATAGTAACCGATCCGATCGCTTCAACTGAGAGTGCGCATAGTACGTTGTGGAGGCTTATTCCAACGGGTTGAATAAGGTGAAATTTCTCATCTGGGAGGACTATTTCTCCATCTGGATCGGTCATCTTGACTAGTTTCTTGAGGTAATATGATATTATCTTGGTTATATGATTGAGGAGCATGATGTCACAAAATCTACGTCCATAGGCCATGGAATTAAATGTCAACAGTGACATTTGTTGAGCTTGGAGTCAGAAGAAAACAGAAGAGTAACAAAAAGCATATTTCATTATCTTCGCGCATTACATAGTTCGTTAATAGCGATACGACTTTTCCTCTTGTTCCCTTCATAAGGGGCTGATTAATTACAATTCCATGCCAGCCCACGACACTGCTGTAACTTGCCCTGATTGCGGATCCGAATTCGATATTGCCGATAGACTGAGGTCTCATATAGAGTCCGAGGTAAGGGCAGAGCTCAGGGACTCGATAAGATCCGAGATCGAGGAGCAGTATGAATCCAAGCTGGCCCTTCAGCAAAGCGATCTCAAGCAGGAGAAGACAGAGCTGGAGGACAAGGTCAAGGAGCAACGTGACGCACTAAAGTCACTCAGGAAGTCAAAGTTGGAGCTGGATGATATGAAGGAGAACCAAAAGATCGCACTAGCTGAGGCCAAGGCCCAGGCCCTAAGAGAGGCTAAGACTCAGATGAACGATGAGTTCGATGAGAAGGTGAACCGCAAGCTCAAGGAGGAGACCGCCGATAAGGATCTGAGAATAGGCAAACTAGAGCTCCAGCTCGAGCGTCAGAACTCCAAGATAAAGGAACTGGAGGAGCAGAGCAACTCCACTCACGGTGAGCTGGAGGGAGAGGTACTGGAACTCGCAGTTGAGGCCATACTCAGGAACCTCTTCCCCAGGGATGGAATCAATGAGGTCAAGAGAGGGGCATATGGGGCGGATGTTGAGCATGCGGTCCCATCGAGCTCCGGATCCACCGCAGGCAAGATAATCTGGGAGTGTAAGAAGCACAAGAGGTGGAACGAAGGCTGGATACCGACAATCAGGAAGAATGCCATCGAGTATGGTGCTGACACAATGGTCATAGTAACGACGAAGATGCCCGATGGAATGGAAAACTTCGGCGTTGTCGATGATGTCTTCGTTTGCAGGTACCACGAGGTTGCCGTAGTCGCAGAACTCCTACGGCACGCCATACTGAGGGCCAGTGATGAGAGAGTCAGGGAGAAGCACATGATGTCTATCCAGGAAAGGGTCCTAGCGTATGTCAGCGGACCTGAGTTCGCGATGGTCATGAGAGGCATAATGAGCGCCTACGAGGACTTCGAGGACGACCTCAGGAAGGAGGAGCAGTACATGAAGAGGCGCTGGAGTGCGCGTAGGGGGTACCTACGGAGCATCATAGACTCAGTCACTTCGATGATGGGGAGGCTAGATCATCTCGGAGCCGGCGACTTCGAAGTGATGAATGAGATCGAAGACGATAGGCCAAGCGAATTCTTGGTCATGGGGGTCGTAGAGGAAGAGGAGTAGTCGCTACATGTTCCTACGGAACTTGCCACCACTCTCAAAGAGGGCCTGAGT
>CEWO01131893.1_pt1 | contig 21533 bp, 20 predicted proteins | sample 361561 | NCBI WGS metagenome assembly CEWO01 (sample SAMEA2623627, study PRJEB7988) | marine metagenome | isolation source: saline water (ENVO:00002010), including
GAATGAATATTTTTCATGATTTTACTTAATTTCAAATCAACTTCATCCCTTGACCAAGAAGAAAAAACACTATTTTGACTCATTTCAAGTCCTGAAACTGCAACTCCTCCAGCATTAGCTGCTTTACCTGGACCAAATAATATTTTATTTTTCAAATAAACATTGATAGCATCATTATCTGATGGCATATTTGCACCTTCTGCAATACAGAAACAACCATTACTAATTAGTTTTTCTGCATCAGATTTATTAATCTCATTTTGTGTAGCACAAGGCAAAGCAATATCACATTTTATACCCCATGGGTTTTTACCATCTAAATATTCAGCTTTAAATTTATTTGTATATTCCTTTATTCTACCTCTTCTATTATTTTTCAAATCAAAAACATACTTTAATTTTTCATTATTAATACCATCTTTATCATAGATAGTTCCTGAAGAGTCTGATAAAGAAACAACTTTCCCACCTAATTCATTTACTTTCTCAGCTGCATATTGTGCTACATTTCCTGAACCTGATATAGCGACTACTTTATCTTTAAAAGAATCATCTTTTTTATTTAGCATTTCCTCAGCAAAATAAACAGTCCCATAACCCGTTGCTTCAGGTCTAATTAAACTTCCTCCCCAATTTAATCCTTTTCCAGTAAGTACGCCTGTAAATTCATTCCTAATTTTTTTATATTGACCAAACATATAACCTATTTCTCTTGCTCCTACGCCTATATCACCAGCTGGAACATCAGTATATGGACCTATATGTCTTTGCAATTCATTCATAAATGATTGACAAAATTTCATTACTTCTTCATTTGACTTTCCTTTAGGATCAAAGTCTGATCCCCCTTTTCCACCACCCATGGAAATAGTTGTCAAACTATTTTTAAAAATTTGTTCAAATCCTAAAAATTTCAATATCCCCAAATTAACCGATGGATGAAATCTTAAACCACCCTTATACGGTCCAATTGCAGAATTAAATTCAATTCTATAGCCTCTATTTACTTGAACGCTCCCTTTATCATCAAGCCAAGGGACTCTAAACATAATTACTCTCTCAGGTTCAACAATTCTATCAAGAATATTTGCATGAAGATATTCCGGGTTATCTTGTATATAATCCCAAATAGAATGCATAACTTCTTTTACTGCTTGATGAAACTCTATTTCACCCGGTGTTTTAGATATTAATTTTTCAATAAATTCATTTGATGTTTTATACATTAATAAATCCCTTATATTTAGTAATCATAATTTAAGTAACAATCTGTAATATTTATATCCTTTGTTTAGTAAGCATATGCATAATAAAATTGTTTACTATTATGCAGTAAAATTAATATTAATTAACTTAATTTTGAAATATTTAAAAACATATCTAATTAACAATTCTTTAAAGTTTCCTAAAATAACTATAAGCTTAACTTTATTATTAAATGCCTTTTTAATCTATGGAATTCAATATGTTGTCCAAGATGATGATATGGTCAAGTTATTGCCAAAAAACATTGAATCTATAACTACATTTGAAGATATAAGAGATGAGTTTGGTAATTCTGAATTTATGTATATAGCCATTGGTAATAAAGGCTCTAATGCTATTAACCCAGAATTATTAAAAATTGCTTGGGAGATGTCAGAGCAAATAGAGGGATATGATCCTATTGAAGAAGTCATTTCAATTCCTACCGCTAGTAAAATATATTTTAGTCATTTAGATAGTTCTATTATAGTTGAAGATTTAATGCCACAAAAAAATATAACTACATCACAACTTGATTCAATTGTTCAATATCTTAACAATAATATTGAGTTAAAAAAGAATATAGTGAGCAAAAATGAAGATTACTTAAATATAGTAATAAGACCTAAGGGTAATGACAGGTATGCTGATATAACCTATTTCATTCATAATATTACAGATAAATACCCAAATTATACAATTAATGGAGAAATCAAAAATCTAGAATATCACTATGGAGGACAAGCATACGTTACTGGAGCAGTCCCTGGTCTTGTTGCTAGTGAAGTAAAAGCATTAATATTAATTGGATTAGCTCTAATGTGCTTTGTACTATTAATAAATTTTAGAAATATTGCTGCTGTGGCTATAATAATTTCAATCATCAGTCTTTCTTTACTTGGAATGTTAGGATTTATGGGCTGGATTTATAACTTTACCAAATCTGATATTTTTTATTTTACATTAAATCACACTTCTATGCCTATTGTATTATTAACAATCGCTAACTCTGATGGAGTTCATATTGTTGGTAGATTTTTTAAAGAATTAAGATTATTAAAAAATATAGATAAAGCCATAAGAAAAACAATGGACCATCTTACACTACCAATAACTTTAACATCAATAACAACATCTTTAGCTTTTTTAACATTAATTTTTTCGCCTCTTACAGGAATGAATGGATATGGGATGGTGTTAGCCTTCGGAATTTGTTTAGCATGGCTTCTATCTTTAACATTGATGCCAGCTATAATTTCTTTAGTTAAATGGGAAATTAATTCAAAAGCAATAAACAGAAAAAGTTTACTAGAAAAATTAATTGATAAATTTGGACTACTTGTAATCAAGAATCCTAAAAAAATTCTATATCCTTCCCTTTTATTTCTGTTTATATCAATCATTGGTGTAACATTAATAAATGTTGAAGTTAATTATATTAAGATGTTTAGAAAAGGGAATATCATTAGAGATTCAGCAATATTTTTAGATAATAATATGACTGGCAATTTAAATCTAATGGTAAATATAGAGACAGATAAAGAAGGCGCTTTAAAAGAACCTGAAAATCTTAAAAAAATAGAATCAATTGAAAAGTATTTAGAATCTATGGAAGTTGTAACAAGTACAATTTCCATTACTGATATTGTTAAACAGCTACATGAAACTATTATGGATGGAGATTCAAATTATTATTCAATCCCAGATACAAGACAAGAAGTTAATAATTTATTTTTTCTATATCAGATGAATGATGATTCAGATTTAGATAAAATAATTAACTATGAAAATAATTCAACAATAGTTACAAGTCTAATGAAAACATTTTCAACTATTGAATTAATTGAATATAGAGAAAACATAAAAAGTTATATAGATCAAGAACTAAAAGATACAGACTTAACTTTTAGATTATCTGGGATAATGATTATTCTAGCTGAATTCATTTGGCTAGTTATAAAATCCTCATTACTAAGTATTGGGCTATCAATGTTAATCATATTTATTGTATGTACAATATTTTTCAAATCCTGGAAATTTGGTTTTCTATCAATTCTTCCCTTAGGGTCTGCTATAATAGTTAATTTTGGTCTTATGGGTTTACTCGGGATTGATTTAACTCATATGACCGCTATATTAAGCTCTATCATTATTGGAGTTGGGGTTGATTTTTCAATTCATTATACATCCGAGTATAGAGAACTATTAAAATTAAAAAAGTCTAATAAAACTATCTCAACTATTAATAATGTAGGGCATCCTATTATCCTTGATGCACTATCAAATATGGGCTTTGCATCACTTATGCTATCAGCAATCATTCCACTCGCACAGATTGGAGGCCTAATGGTATTTGCAATGGTAGCATGTTCTTTTGGTACACTAACACTTTTAGCTTCATCTATAGAATATTTCAAACATAAATTATAAGGTATAATATGAGAATATATTTAAATATAATAATTTGTTTAAACTTAATTTTTTCAATGACTGGGATAGAGCTTGCTCAGGAAATGAAGGATAGACCTCAACCTGATGATATCCAATCAAATAGCTCTATGCTATTAATTAATAAAAAAGGTAAGAAAAAAAACTTACTACTTATTAGTAAATCCAAAGATGATAGTAAAAAACAAATGATCTGGTTTTTAGAACCAAAAGATGATTATGGAATTTCATTTTTAAAAATTGAAAAAGATGAAGGTGACGATTTTATGAATATGTGGTTACCAGCATTTAAAAAATTTAGAAGAATTTCATCTCAAAAAAAATCTGATTCATTTATGGGCTCAGACTTAAGCTTTGAAGATATGACAAACCGAGATGTTGATGATTACAGATATAAAATATTAGATAATAACGCTTCTTGTTTTAAAGATGATGAAATAAAAAAATGCTATATCTTAGAGAGTATCCCAAATGATAAAAGTAGCGAATATAGCAAGCATGTTTCATGGGTTGATAAAGAAAATTATCTGTCATATAAAGAAGAGTCTTATGATAAAGATAAAAAACTTTTAAAAAAGAAAACTATTAGATATTCAATAATTGATAATTATTCAATTATGAATGAACTCTTTGTTGAAAACATCCAAAAAAATCATTCAACCTTATTGACAGTAAGTGATATAAAAATAAACATGGGTTTTACTGATGATATATTCCACACTAAAACAATCAAGAGAATGCCTCTAATTGACTAATTCAAAAAACAAACTTAATGAATTTATAAATAATCCCTCTCTTGCATTATGGAAACTATCTATACCTATGATGCTAGGGATGAGTGTTCAAGCTATTTATATGTTAATAGATACTGCTTTTATTGGAAAGTGGGTTGGAGGAGATGCTTTAGCAGGGTTAGGATTAATTTTCCCTCCAATGTTTATAATCATGGGAATAACATTCGGATTAGGCTCAGGTGCTACAACAGTTATTGCACAAAAGATTGGTCAAGAAGAAAAAAAACAAGCCGATAATGCTGCTGAACATATTATTATTTTAGGAGTAATATTATCAATAATCTTTATACTAATTGGTATCTTTCTAGGTGATTCATTAATACAATATCAATCAGATAATAATGAAGTTTTCTATCATGCATCTGATTATTTTTACACCATGTTAATAGGAACACCGTTTATGGTTTTAAGTATTTTCTTTAGATCTATTCTATCTGGAGAAGGTGATACACTCCTCCCAATGAAAGTATTAGGACTAGGAACAGTTATAAATCTGATACTAGATCCTCCATTTATTTATTATATGCAGATAAAAGGTGCTGCAATAGCAACAGTAACAAGTCAAGCTGTTGTATTTATCATTTTTTGTTATCTAATGATTTTTAAAAAACGTAGTTACATTTCTTTAAACCTGAAAAATTTTATTTATGATATTGATATATTAAATAATATTCTAAAGTTAGGTTTGCCAGCATCATTATCAATGGTTATCATGTCAATTGGTTTGTTTTTTTATAACTCTATATTAAATATGTCAGAATACTCAACAAGTGCAATTGCAGCCTACTCAACTGCTCATAGGATTGAACATCTATTTTTTATTCCTATAATATCTTTAGCAACTAGCATGGTTACTCTAATTGGTATGTTTTATGGTGCAAAAAAATTCGACCTAATTAATTATATATTTTATTATAGTATTAAAGTAGGAATTATAATTTCAATAATCTTTGGTTTTGTTTTTTATTTTTCATCGAATTATATGCTATCATTATTTACTAATGATATATTAATTATAAATATAGGAACAGACTATTTCAAAATATTTTCATTTGCTATTCCATTTGTAACAATTACAATGATATCAAGCAGATGCATGCAAGGCTTAGGAAAAGCATATCCTATGTTTATAATAACTTGTTTCAGAGTTATAATTATAAGTTGTTCAATAGCATATTATTTTATAATAGTGCTCAATAAACCATTAAACTATGCTTGGATAGCAATATTAATATCATGCTTTTTATCTTCGATGATAAGCTATACATGGTTTTTACATACTAGAAAAAATATTTTAAAAAACTAGTTACACTCTATTACATTAAATGATTTGATAACTATTATTCTTTACAATTAATATATAATAGAGTTTATTTAACTCCTCCTTAAAATTAGGGTCTTGGTAAAACAAGGCCCTTTTTTATTTTTTCTTAATAAGACCAAGCATTTTACCTGTTAATCTATCAACCCATCTGTCAGGTAAAAATCCTGGCATTAAATAATTTTTAATTTTTTGTGGAGTAATAACATATCTTGCTTTAGGTTTATTTGTCATTAAAACTTTAACAACTCTTTCACCAATTATTTGTGGATTAAGACCATTAACACCTAATTGAATATACCCTTTGAAAAACTTTCTTAATGGAATCTCATATTCAGTTTTTAAAAATGGATTATCTTCAATTGCAGGAGCCTTATCCCAAATTGGAGTTCTAATAGGTCCAGGTTGAATCAGAACGACATCTAAATCATGAATTAATAATTCTCTTCTTAAAGCATCTGAAAATCCCTCAAGCGCATGCTTCGAAGATGTGTATGGCCCTACAAAAGGATATGACCTTTTTCCACTTATTGAACCAATATTAATTATCTTATTCTTCATTTTATATTTATTGTTATCAATTAACATATCTAAGAAACATTTAGTGACTTCAATCAAACCAAAAAAATTAACTTCAAATTGTTTTCTAAAAACATCTACATCTAAATATCTAACAGGGCCACCTAAAGCTATTCCAGCATTGTTTACAATTGAGCATAAATAACTTCCATTATCTGATAATATTTTTTCAACTTCTTTTTTAGCATTTTCTATTTCTTTTTTATTAGTAACATCAAAAATCACACTTTTAAAATTATCTTTATAATTTTCATTGAAATATTTTGCATCTTCTTCCTTTCTAACACTTCCAATAACAAAAAATTCATTATTTAACAATTCTTCTGCAATCGCTTTCCCTATTCCTGTACTAACACCTGTTACTAAAACTGATCTCATTTTTTTCTCCTAATTTTTATATTTTTTAAATAAATTTGGAACCTGTTTTAAATATAGTATTATAATTTATAACAAAATAAAACAAAGGATATACATGAAAAAAATATTTGCGCTATTATTTATTGGATTTTTATTTTCATACCCAAATAAAAATGACTTTAATGAATTGTTTATTAAAGTTTCTCAACAAGGAAGCCCAGCTGTTGTTTCTATATTATCAGAAAAAACTGAACAATATATAAATCCTTTCTTTTTTGATCCATTTGGGAACTCTGATCCGTTTGAACCCAAAGAAAGAAAGTCTCAAGGTATTGGGTCAGGAGTTGTAATTGACAAACAAAAAGGTCATATACTTACAAATAATCATGTGGTTGATGGTGCTAATGAAATAAAAGTAATTTTATTTGATAAAAGAGAAATTAAAGCTGAAATACTTGGTGCGGATCCACTATCAGATTTAGCTGTACTTAAAATTGATGCTACTAATTTAGAAGAAGCAAATATGGGAAATTCAGATAACTTAGAAATTGGAGAATGGGTGATTGCAATAGGTAGTCCATTTGGCCTACATTTAAATCATACCGTAACATGTGGTATAGTTAGTGCAAAAGGTAGAAGTGATGTTATATCAAGAGCTAATTTTGAAAACTTTATTCAACATGATGCTGCAATAAATCCAGGAAATTCTGGGGGAGCATTATTTGATTTAAATGGAGATCTTATTGGAATAAATACTGCAATTGCAACTGATGGATTCTCTAAATCTAACGCAGGAGTAGGATTTGCAATCCCAATTAATCAAGCAAAAAGGGTTATAGAAGATTTAATTAATGGAGGACAAGTACTAAGAGGTTATCTTGGTGTAATGATACAAGATTTAGATGAGAACAAAGCAAAAGTATTAGGTCTTGAAAATAATAAAGGTGCATTTATTAGCATGATTGTTGAAGATGGTCCTGCTGACAATGGGGGATTAAGAGAAAAAGATGTAATTATTTCTCTAAATTCTAAACCAATAGAAAGCTCTAATCAACTTAGAAATGATGTATCTAGCTTAAGACCTGGTGAAACAGCTGTATTTTCTATTATCAGGAATGAATTATTACAATCAATATCAGTTGTTCTTGGACAAAGACCTGATGAAAATTTTATTGGTGATTCATATAAAAAACAAACTAAGTATGATTTATTAGGCTTAATAATTGAAGATAATGATAACAATGGAGTTAAAATTATTGATATTAATTCTGAAGGTGAAGCATACAGTAATAATATTAGAAAAAATGATATAATAAATGAAATAAATAGAGTTGAAATTAAAAATTCTAATGATTATTATAAAGAAATTACAAATTATTCTAAAGGTAACGTTATTATGTTAAGAATAGTCAGGAATGGAAATAATTTATATGAAGCTTTTGAAATAAAATAAAACTAATAAAAAAGCCTCCAAAATGGAGGCTTTTTTATTTAAATCATATCTAAACTAGAATTTATAACTAAAATATAAATTCATTTTTTCTAAAGTATCTTCAACAGTTATACCTAATAATTCAGTTTCCCAATCATGATTAACCATACCAACTCCCATCCCTAAACTTTCATTAAGATAGTAATGTAAGCCTAAACCGTAAGTTAATCCACCATCAACTGTATCTGATGCATCACCTACAGTTACAGAATAACCAAGGCTAGTCCAAACTGCCATTTTCTCAGATACTGGTTTCATAGGTAACGCATAAACTCCAGCAAAACCTAAATCATCTGTCAAAGAAACATCATAATTTGCACCAGCAGCAAGAATCCAAGATGGATTACCTGTTTCTTCACAAACCCAGGTTTTAAATATATGATTATATCCTAATGTCATATTATCAGTATCACCATTAAAATCATAACCCATATAAACTGTACCAGCTATAGAAAATGAAAAAGCACATAATAAAGTTAGTATTTTTTTCATAAAAGCTCCTTATTGATTAATTAAATAATAATATATTTTAAAAAATAATACTTACTTATATCCATATAAAATTAAAGTTCCATTCCAATCTTCTTTTTTATCATGTATGATATATTGAACATTTTTAAAACCACTAATTTTGAATTTTGAGACCCAATCATTAATAGATAATGTATTTAAGGATAAATTAAATTCTTTATCCCATGTTAAAGATGGTTTATTTTCTAAATAATGATCAATTCCAATTATAAAAAGACCGTTATCATTTAAATTATTATATACCTTTTTTAAAACTGATTCTAAATCTTTAAAATAATAAAAAGTTTCCATACTAAAAATAATATCATAATCTTTATTAAATGTCCAATCCTCTATATTTATATTAAGGTACTCCCCTATACTATCAAGATTTCTTGCTTTTTTTATCATTTCTGGAGCACCATCAACACCAAGAGCATAAGTGCAATTTCGATTTTCTAAAATTTTTCTTACAACCCAACCGTTACCACAACCTAAATCTAAAAATTTGAAGGGGATATTTATTATTGAACTTTCACTTTCAAATATTTCAAAAATTTTAGAAACAGAACTTGCATGACCTCTCTCCATGCCTTTATCTTTATCAAGAAGAGCCCAATTATTAAATGTATCAATATTAATATTCATTATTAAAATCCAATACTAAATTAATTAATATAATTATATCTAAAATTGTCAAATCATCATCTTGATTTAAATCAAAATCTAAATTTTCAGAATTGTTTAATACCATATCAACTAGTGATATGATATCTAAAACATTCAAAGAATTATCAGAATTAATATCACCAAAAATTATACTTATTATTTCAAAATGAGGAGTACTATCTTGCCCAAATTCATCAGTAACTATTAAACTAACTTCATATGAACCAAAGCCTTGGTATATATGCATTGGATTAGGTTCATCAGATATAAAACCATCACCAAAATTCCAATTATAATGGACAATATTATTTTCATTTATTTGATTAGAAATATTAGAAAATGTAACAGTAAAATCATTTACTGAATAGTCAAATAAAGCAACTGGCACTGCAATTCCTTTAGGAAAAATATTAATTAAAGCTGCTTGGCTTTCAATAAAAGAAAAACCATCTCCATTAAGATTGTTAAAATAAAAATATCCATTAGAGGAACCTCCCCATCCCCAATTACAATGAAGATATTGATTTTGATATCCATCAATATTCCATGCATGGCCGCCTCCATCATTTTCAGCATAACCTCTATATACAATAGGCCAACCATTATCTATTTGATTCTTTAACAATGAAAACCACTCATCATCATTATAATTGATTTTTGATTCACAACCTGCTTCATCAATAAAATTAAAATTACTTGATAAAGCATCCTGAGCTGACGGTCCTTCCCAGCAAACAGATGCTCCTGAACCAGAATAGCTATAATCCATATTCACAGCAACTCCTGCATGATATAATAATAGTTGAGAATCTGCAGTTGCATCATCATCATACATATTTTCATAATTGTAAGTATAATTGTCGAAATTAACTCCGATAGGACCAAAATCAGCATCATAATACTGAGCATATCCTTCAGGTTGTATTGGATTTTTCCAATAATACATTACCTGACCCATTGCAACAGCAACACAACCTACTAACGCTTCCCCTGGACATTGATTATTCCATTGACCACTTTGATTCCAATTAGCTGTAATTAAAGGATTTACATCTCTATTTTCTCTAATTAAATTTTCATTATCTAAATATTGATTCCATAAACTAGATACATATTGACTTGGTTCAATATTATTAGTAATTACTGATTCAATATTTTCTTTATAACTATTAATAATACTATTTAATTGTGGTGGAAGATAATTAAAATCCATATTATAATCAAAACTATACCCTAGTATTGGAATTACTTTTGTATTAGAAGAAACTAAAACAAATCCCTTAGGATTTAACTTGAAAATATAAAAATTTGTATTACTTTCATTATCTACACTATAAGAATCTATACTATAATTATTTTTATTATTTTGAATTAAAATATTATCAACAACCTTATTTGCAATATCAATTGTAACATCACCAAAGCAAAATCCAATCATTATAAATGCTTTTAATGTAAAATAAATATATTGTTTTAACCGTTTATTCATGTTTAAAAATATAATATTGAAAGATATAATTTTAGTAAAAATTTGTAATAATTATTCCAAATAATCAGATATCAGTGAATGAAAATAATGTATCCCTTTTTCATGCTTCACTGAGTATCTTCCTGAAATATAATTAGATGACTGGATACCTTTTTGTACACTTTTAACTATCTTTTGATCTTCTTCTTCAACAACATTAATACCAGCGGGGATATCTTTGGGCTGAGTCATTCCTTTTTTAGGGAATGATAAGAATTTTATTCTTGTTTTATTTTTTGTTAATGGGGTAATAATATTGATTGATAAACCCCAATCATAAAAATTCAGCATTATATTTGGAAAAATCCAATAATAATATGCATAAATTTTATTGTTTTTATCCTTAGCTAATTGCAATACAGCGCTATCTAATATTATTGTATCATAACTACTATAATCTATATCATTATTTAGTCCTTTATGTACAAATGGAACATGGAAACCTTCTAAATAATTTTCACAATATAATGCCCAATGTATATCAACAATATATGTATTAGACTCTTCTTTATTATAAAGTAAATCTTGAAATTTGTAATTTACTAATCTGCTATTAATATCATCAAATATTTTTGAAATATCAATAGTTGAAAATTTTGAACAAAAAATAAAATCATTCCAATTAAAATGATTTATTTTAATTAAGTCATCCTTTTTAGAAGGAAAATTTTTAACTCCTTCAAACCCATAATGTTTAATAAGTTTTCCATTAAGATTAAAAACTCTACCATGATAATTGCATTTTATAGTCTTACCATTAGACTTCTTAGAGCATAATAATGCTGCTCTATGAGTACATACATTGCTTAATATTTTAAAATCATCATCATTAATTAATACATAGGGGTCATCAATTAATCCTTCCATAAAATAAAATGGATATAACTTATGATTTATAGAATTTCTATTGACAACAAACTGCCAAGAATTATTAAATATATTATCAACAGTTTTATAAAAAATACTATCTGATTTATAAAAAAATGATGGAATTGTTTGTGCTACTGAAATATCTTTATCAATAGATATTTTAAAATTATCTTTCATACATATATTTAACTATCTGTTTTTTTAATATGTACAGTTCTCTGAGGAAATGGTATTTCTATTTTTTCTCTATTAAATGAATCATAAATCAAAGTTGATAATTCATCTATAACCCTGCCTCTTAATTCAGGCTTATCTATCCAAGCTAATAATTGCAATGTTAATCCAGATTCTCCAAATGTTCTAAATCTAACAACTGGTTCTGGGTCCTTGCAAACATTCTCAGAATCTAATGCAATTTGATACATTATATTTTTAGCTTCTTCGATTTTAGTTCCATAAGCTACATCTAGAGTTATTCTAATTCTTTCTTGTTCAGAATATCCACCACTTTCATTAATTATTTTTGATGTTGCAATAACAGAATTTGGGATAGTTATTTCTACAGCATCCCTAGTTAATATTCTTGTAGATCTTATTCCAATATTTCTAACAAAACCTCTTTCACCTGTATCTAAATTAATATAATCGCCTTCTTTATAAGGACTATCAGCCATAATAAATATACCAGCAAATAAATTTCCTAAAGTATCTTTTGCAGCAAAACCAATTACAACACTAAGAATACCAGCTGAAGCTACCCAAGCTGTAACATCAATCCCCCAGCTTAACATGACAAAATATATTAATAATAAGAAAATTACTATTTTACCTAAATTTTCAAATAAAGGAATTGTCTTTAACTGAATAAAAGTAAATGAATTTCTTTTTCGTGATAGCCAATCAATTAAAATTATAAATGATTTGTATATAGACGTTGACCAAACAAAAATAATGATTGTTTTAAATAATCCATCAATATAAAAAATTAATAATTCAGAAGGACCTAGTAATTTAATAGACACACTTAGTCCAAATAATAAAATTGTATAGTATAGAGGCTTATGTAAGACTTCTACAATTTGATCATCTAAATTAGTTTTTGATTTTTTAACAATTGTTCTAAATACTCGAATAAAGACTTGGTCAATTATAAAAGCAAATACAAATGATAGAACAACATACACTAATGATAATAGTAGTTTATTATTATTTAATGTGTCAACAAGGCTATTGAATTCCATTTTTAAATTTAAATAATTTATTCTAATTAAAAAACATACAATAACATTGCATATATTTTTATTTTATTTATAATTTTAGTAAATATCAATCAAGGAAATTTAAAATTTATGGCTAAACAAAAATTTAAAACTGAAGTTTCACAATTATTACAATTAATTATACACTCTTTATATTCTAATAAAGAAATATTTTTAAGAGAACTTATTTCAAATTCATCAGATGCACTTGATAAGTTACGATACTTAAGTCTAACTAATAAAAATTATAAAAAAGTAACTTTTGAACCTAAGGTTTCTATTTCTTTTTTAAGCACAGATAAAGAAAAAACACTCACTATTGAGGATACTGGGATTGGAATGAACAAAGAAGATCTTGTCCAAAGTCTTGGAACGATAGCTAGAAGTGGTACTAAAAAATTCATAGAGCAACTATCTGGAGATTCTAAAAAAGATAGCAATCTTATTGGACAATTCGGAGTTGGTTTTTACTCATGCTTCATGGTTGCAGATAAAGTAGAAGTTATTACAAAAAAGGCTTTAGATGATAAAGCATATAAATGGACAAGTGATGGCCAAACTGGATTTAATATAACAGATTCAAATAAGGACTCTCATGGAACTCAAATAATCTTGTATCTTAATGATAATGGTAGTGAGTATGCAAATAGATGGTCGATTGATAATATTATTAAAAAGTATTCTGATCATATTGCCTTTCCTATTGAGCTAAACTACACTGAAGAAGTAGATAAAAAAGTAGAAAACAAAACAGAACAAATAAATTCTGGTTCTGCCTTTTGGAAAAAAAGTAAATCAAGTTTAAAGAAAAAAGATTATAATGAATTTTATAAGGCTCTTTCTTCAGATACTGAAGACCCATTATTATACATTCATACTCAGGCTGAGGGAAATCTAGTATATTCAACATTATTTTATATCCCTAAAAAAGCACCATTTGATATGTTTAGAGCCGATTATAAATCAGGAATAAAATTATATATTAATAGAGTCTTTATTACTGATGATGATAAAGAATTAATACCAACATATCTTAGATTTATAAAAGGAGTGATCGATTCAGAAGATCTTCCTCTAAATGTTAGTAGAGAAATTTTACAGAAAAATCAAATTCTTGAAAAAATCAAAAAAAATAGTGTTAAAAAATTATTGAACGAATTTAAAAGTCTTCTATCTAAAAAAAGAGAAGATTATACGTTGTTTTTTGAACAGTATGGAGTTCCATTAAAAGAAGGATTATATCAAGATTTTGAAAATAAAGATCTTTTATATGATCTGATGTTATTTAAAACAAACAAAAGCGATGGGTATGTTACTTTAGAAGAGTATACCAAAAACATGAGCAAAGATCAAAAATCAATCTTCTTCTTAACAGGATCAAAAATCAATGAACTTAAAAACTCACCATTACTTGAAGTTTGTAATAGTAAAGATATTGAGGTATTACTTTTAGATCATGAAATAGATGAAATGGTTTTTGGTGGTGGAATGCACAAATATAAAGACTTTGATTTTAAATCAATTAATCATGCAAACGCTCTAGAAGATCTTGATGATAAAAAAGATAAAGAAAAGAAAAATGCTAATGTTGAATCCTTGATTAAAAAAATCAAGAAGGTTTTAGATGATAAAGTAAAAGATGTCGTTTCATCTAAAAGATTATCTAATTCTCCAGCATGTGTTGTTGCAGACAGCAATGATCCTACTGCTCAAATGCAAGACTTGATGAGACAAATGGGACAAGCTAATTTTGATGGTATTAAACCTATTTTTGAAATTAACCCTAATCATAAAATTGTAAAAAAATTGTCTAAAATGTCTAATAATAAACAGTTTAAAGATTCAGTTTTATTGTTATTTGATCAAGCACTTCTTGTTAGTAATATTAAAATAGAAAATCCTGGAGACTTTATTAGTAGAATTAATAATATACTTGAAAAGTCTTTATAATAAATTTTTTAGTAATATTTAGTTTATGAAAGTATTTTTTATAAGGTTAGCACTCTTTCTAATCATGAGCTTAACTAGTACATTTTTTATTTTTATAATTATATTTATTGTTAGAAAATACTTTATTTAAATTAATTAAATATCTTTTCACTATAATTAATTTTTTGATTTGGAAAATTTTTATCTAACATACTATCTAAAAAAATATCAATAAAATTTAATCTCTTAAGTTCATTTTTTAATTCTAAAAAATCTTGCTTTAATGAATTTGGTAGTGCAACATCTCTAGTGAAATCAAATGATACTTTTTTATTCATATAATTAGAAATGTCATTATTTAATTTATTAGATAGAATTAATTTTAAGTACTTATCTAAAATTTTATTAAAATACTTTTTATCAATTTGATTATATAATTCATCTAAAATTTTGATTTCTGCATTCCATAAATTTTTTTCTTTAAAAGAATTTATAATTTTAAATCTTTCACACCCTCTAATTGATATATCATATCTACCATCATCATACTTTTTATGTATATTATTAATTTTTACAGTGGTTCCAATTTTAGACATTTTTTTATTTTTAGTGTAAACAATACCAAATTTTTTATTTTTTTCTAAACAATTTGATATTAATTGTTTATATCTATTTTCAAAAATATGAATATTTATTTCTTCAAATGGTAAAATAGATAAATTAATAGGGAATAATGAAATATGTGAGGAATTGATATTCATATTATAAAATTAGTAAGTCGTCTTTGTATTTTTATTTTTTTTAAAATCTTTTTCATTATACCATTTCCTTTCTAAAATTTCTCCAGTATAAGTATCAAATATAGTTTCATAAAATATTGTATTATATCCTTGAATTAAATGACTACTTAAATAATATCTTTGAATATCTGAATTTTTATAAGTTTGACCCATAAACAAAAACATGCAAGCTGATAATAAAAATCCAATTATAAATGATTGTTTGTCCTTCATTTTCTCTCCTTTATTAATTATGCAAAACCTTTACAAGTTACTTTATAGAATAACCCAAATTAGATTCTAAATCATAGCTATTATTCTATAAGTTTTATCATTATATATCTTTTCATAAGATTAAAATTTTAAAAAATATAGTTTATATGAAATTTTCCTAATTAATATTGGAAACAATAAAATAGGAAATAAAAGAAAACCTAAAATTTTATTTTTATGTTCGATATTTAAAGAATCAATAATTATTACTCCACTATTTTTTTTTACCACTTTATGTTCATGCTGCCAAGATTGCAACCCAAATGGTAAATCAATACCATAATCAACAAATAAAAATTCATTTTTATTTTTACTATAATTTGAGTGTTTAACTCTAAAGTTTTTCCAACCAAAAAACCATAATTTGAAAAAGGCAATATCCCCATTTTTTATTCCTTCCCATTTCATAATTTTAATAGGTTGATACATGGTTAAATATTTTACAAATTCAAAATTTTTAAACTCAGAAATTGACTTTTCAAAACTTAAATCCTTAATCTTAACTTTTTGTGTGTATTTCATAGATTCCTAAAAAAATATTCTATTCATTTTTATATTAATTTCATTGTAAAAATTAAAATTAAAATGCTAATAGTTAACATTGTAACAGATGCTATATATTTTCTAAAATCACTTTCAACTCTAATATGGGTTAAAACTGCTCCAAGCATTAAAATTAAGATACCAGAAGATCCTATCACAACAACTTCTTTAATATTAGAATGTAACATAACCGTAAATGAAATTTTCAATATCCCTACTAAGTCTCTAAACCAATCAGGGTACCCATACTCGTTAAATTCTTTTTTAATATTTTCATATCTTACAAACCAAACAAAAAATATTGCGACTGTAACAATTATTTTTAATGGTTCAACAATATAGCCCAAGAATATCATAATTAATTTCCCTTTGTTTATTTATTAGAATTTATTCAAAATTTTTATGTAATTCCAAATACTTAAGTACTGCTAATTCCTTATGTTTTGCTTCAATCATTATATCTAAACCATATCCATATGTATTTATGTAATCATAGACATAGTCTGAGTGTGCTTGTGGTTTGATAGAAGAATCTTTATATTCTATTGACTTAGATTCAGAGTAGTGAACTACAGGTTTAATAATGCTCCAGGTTTTACAAGATAGCCTTAAAGCCTCTTTTTCTGACAAACCTCCATCACAAAATTTATGATGATGATAATCAAAAACAATTGGGATACCTATTTTTTTGTATACACCTTCATACAGGTCATTTACACTATATAAAGAATCTCTATCATCATTTTCAACCGTGAGTCTTTTTTTGACTGAATTAGGCAGTAAATTAAAATTTTTACAAAATCTATCCATTGCAAGTTTTTTATCTCCATATGCTCCTCCAATATGAATATTGATTTTATTAAATGGAGTTCTAGATAAACACATTAAATCAAACGTTTCACCATGAATTGACAAATCATGAATACAATTTTTAACTACATGTTTTTTGGGAGATGTAAGCACATTAAATGGACCTGGATGTGAAGTTATTCTTAAATTATGTTTTGCTACATAAATACCAACATTCTTTAAAATTGATTTAATTTCATTATAATCTGGTAAATCAGATAATTTGTATTCACTGCACCATGGGAATAGATCAGAGGATATCCTAAAAAAATTAAAGTTATTTCTTTTATTCCATTTTATAATTTCGAATAAATCTTTACAATTTTTTAAGGATAATTCCGATGCATAATTTATTCCTTTATCTAAAAATGTTTTTTTAACCATTGTTCTATGTGAAATAATTCTAGAGTCAGAACTATCTCCATATTGTTTTGGGTATGCTAATTGCATGTTGACGCATGCGTACCCATAATTATTATTTAACATTAGATAAACCTCCATCAATACAAATTGTTTGACCTGTAATCCAATCTGATCGCTCATCAATTAAGGAATTAACAATGGGAACAAAATTTTCTGGTTTACCTATTTTTTTTAATCCATGCAAGCTTATGGAATAATCTAAAGACAATTTACTTTGAATTATTTTTTCCGTTAGAGGAGTTTCCACAAGACCGGGTGCTATTGCATTAACTCTAATATTATTTCTTGCGTAAGTAGAAGCTGCAGATACTACCATAGATGATACTGCTCCTTTTGCACTTGATATGGTTTCGTGATTCTTTAAACCAACTTTTGATGCGGCACTTGAAAAAAATAAAATACTACCACCATTTTTTTTAAGATATTTAAATCCATACTTTAAAATTCCGAAACAACTAAATACATTAATTTTAAAAGTATCATTTAATTCATTCTCAGTAGTTAAATGAGCTGGTTTTAATAATAAAGAACCTGTGCAATTAATTATAGAATCAATTGAACCTAAAAAACTATTTGCTTTTTCTAAAAAAATTTCAATTTGCTCGAAACTTGTAGCATCAACAGAATCTCCGGAGATAGCATTCACATTATCTAAATTTCTTATTAGAGTATTTACTTTATCAATTTTTCTTGATCCTATAAATATATTGTTCTTAATTGATAACTCTTTACTTAAACACTGACCAATACCGCCTGTTGCACCTAAAATTACTATATTCATAATACCTCCTCAACTATTATTAAAAATGAAAAAATGCATTTTAAAAACCAGAAAAATGTTCTTATCATATTAGTTTTTACTAAACGATTAAATAAAAATCTTCTACCTCCAAATTTTATTTTATTATGGATGGGAACTTGAATTATAAATGTTGATATAAAAATAAATATTAATGATAAAAATATTAACAATGAATTTAATGTTGTAAAATAAAAGTAAATAAAAGCTGAAATAAACAATTCAACTACCATTGCAGGTACTACAATGAAAGAGATTCTTCTAACATAATCATCATGATATGTAGCAAAATTGCTCATTTCAACTTTTGAAAAAATAGGGTAAGAAACAAATTGAGTAATAATAATAACACCAAACATTACGGATGAAAGAAAGAAATTTGTAAATAATAAAAAACTCATAACATATGATTTGTAATATTATTGGAATTGGGCACCATATTTGCAATTGACACTACGTAGGCTATTATACTAATGATATGCGCAAACATAACACCCAATTTCCAAAAGGAGGAGGACTTCATACTATTTTTAATACTTAATATCATTTTTAGCCTTTATTTACACGTTTTGCACGATTTAATTTATAATCTTTTTTTATAATATGCAAATAAAATTCGTGTAATACGTGCATAAATTTGTATATTCACGCATGGTAAATAAGAAATATTTAAGCACAAAACAAGTTAGCGTTATTTTTGATGTTGATGAATCCACTGTTAGGAGATGGGTCCTAAACAATAAAATAGAATGCTCCTCATCTGCTGGGGGACATAGAAAGTTCTCATATAAAAACATCATTGATTTTTCTTCAAAAAAAGGAATCAAAATTGAGAAAAGTGATAAATCAAACAATATTAGCCACAGGGAGCATATCGATAAAATTCTTAAACATATATTTTTAAATGATATAAGGTCAATTGAAATAATATTAATACAATTATATCTAAATGGAATCCTGCTTGTAGATATGATGGATAATTATATTGAAAAAATACTCGTAAAAATTCAAAATAAACTAGATAAAGGTGAAATCTCAATTGCTGAAGAGCATATTGCAAGAAAAATCATATCAAAAGCATTAAATAATTTCAAATTAACTGTAGGCAAAGAAAGGTCTGATTGTAACAAAAATATTTTATGTTTAAATCTTGAAAACGACATACCCGATCTACCAATTGATATGATACAAATATTACTAGAAAATAACAATTTCAATGTAGATAATTGCGGCTCCAATACTGACACTAAAGATATTAAAAAACTATTATCAAATAAAAAATATGAGGCTATATTTATTTATCTTTGTGATAGACAGTGCTGTACTTCCACTGTAAAAGATAACTTGATTAAAACAAATAAAGATTTAGAGGAAATTAGCACTTTAGCACAAGAATTTAACATTAAATTATTTCTTGGTGGGCCATCATTTAAAAATATTAATAAAAATATACTAAAAAAATATACTACGTTTACTAAATATTCTGAATCATTACAGATCAAATGACACTATTTGAAAATCAGAATTTACAAAATATTTTTCAAAAATATATTTAGAATGTGTGCTATGCTCTTTTATTGGGATTAATTATTTTGTTGAGAAATTAGTTCTTTATAAATGGAAAAATTTTGATGCGAATTCCTAAGACTTCCATCAATTCTACGAACATTTAAAACAATGTCATCACATTTATCTAGAATTAAACAAAAATTCTTTTTTTGACTTTTGCTCATTAATTTTACAACTTCATTATTATAATTTTTACTACTTTTAGATATTTTTGAATCAACTAAATTGCAATGTTCTTTCCATATTCTACCTAGAGATTGCAAGTGGTCTATGTAGTCAAATTTTAATTTTTGTTTATTTCTTTTATCTTTAGTTCTCATATCAGAATTTACAAAATATTTTTCAAAAATATATTCAGAATGTGTGTGCCTATTATATTATCGACCCACCCTGCCGTGAATAAGGGGTTAAGGGGGGTAAATTAGGTTGAAAATTAAATTGGGGTACTAATCTTGGGGTACTAATATCATCATAAATAATTATATTTGACTATAAATGAATACATTCTTAAAAATAAAAAACCCCTCGATTTTTCAAGGGGTTCTTCTTGCTCCGGTACCAAACTCGAACTTGGGACACGCGGATTAACAGTCCGCTGCTCTAACCAACTGAGCTATACCGGAATGTGACGCCATTGTGACAAACTGGAGGTCACTATGGCTACAATATATAAGCGTATAAGTAAGCAGGGTAAACCATCATACTATTTCAATATAACCTTAAATGGTAAGAGACTAAGAAGTTTTGCAGGTTATTCACTAGAGGTAGCTAAAACTAATCTTAAGAAACTTGAATATGATTTAACTTTTAATCAAATTGATGAACGAAGGTCTTATTCATTTGACAAATCTTTATCATCCTATATGGATTATATAAAGACCACCAGTATTAAAGATAAGCAGGTAAAAGTTATTCAATCTAAAAACACTATGTTTAAAGATTATTGCAGAAACAAAGGTGTAAAGCTTTTAAAAGATGTCAAATCAGAACATGCACTTACTTACATATCTATGCGTTCACAGGTTAAAGTTCAATCTCAATATAATAGTGCCAAGGAATCAATCTGTAAAAAAATAAGCCCTTCAACTTTAAATAGAGAGATTAATTTTATTAAGCGATTTTTTAATTATTGTTTAGATATGCAGTGGATTGATAGAAACCCATTTAGAGTTATAAAATTGTTTAAAACGGACAATAAAAAACAGCGCTTTTATTTCATAAAAAAACACCTAAATCTAATATTTAAAAAACGCTCTAAATACACTGATTTTTACACTTTTCTACTAAAAACAGGGAT
>CEWO01181706.1_pt1 | contig 21500 bp, 20 predicted proteins | sample 361561 | NCBI WGS metagenome assembly CEWO01 (sample SAMEA2623627, study PRJEB7988) | marine metagenome | isolation source: saline water (ENVO:00002010), including
CTCCCGTTCCATGCCCAAACTTGAGGGGCAATAAACCAAAAAACCGGTATTCCTTTTTTTTTAGCATATTTAGCAATCTGTAAATTAAAGCCTGGATAATCAATTAAAATAAGTGCATCTGGTTTAATTTTACTAATATGTTTTTTGGCAAAAAATAGATTTTTTAAAATTGTATTACTATTTTTCAAAACTTCCCAAAAACCCATGTAAGAAAGAGAGTCTAAATTAACTACAACATCTCCTCCAGCATTATGCATATTTGAACCACCCCAACATGAGAATTTAGAATTTGAATCTAATTTTCTCAAGGAATGTATTAATTTAGAACCATATAAATCACCTGATAACTCTCCTGAAATAATATAATAATGCATTTATATATTGCCTTTATTTAAATAGATCCAAATAACCGCATAGATAAATGTGGCAAAAAAAATACCTTTAGCAGTTTTTTCAAATTTAAGATTCATAATATAATATCTAAAAAAAATAAGATTAGCAACAACCGCAAATAATTGCATACTTTGAATATCAAATTTACTACCTAGAATTACTGGAACTATTAGATCTTGTAAAAAGTAAAATACTACTGGATTAACAAGACCAATGAATAAACCTAATAATGCTGAATCTCTCTTAAAAAACATTCTCTAAATACTTTAACTTATCTAAGTTAATACTTAAATGAGGATATAGATTAACTGGAACTATCGAAATAAAATTATTAGTTAGCGCCCAATTATCTGTATTAATCAGATTATTGTTTGATTTAAATTCTCCACCTATCAAAAAATGTTTCTCAAATTTTTCTTTTTTAACTAACTCAAATTTTTCTTTCCAAACACCTTGACCAGTCAAACACACCTTCACACCTTTTATATCTTTAAACGGAACATCTGGAAAATTAATATTAAATGTCACTCCCTCATTACTATCACCCAAAACTTTTTTAGATACATCATATATAAAGGATGAAAAAGGAGTAAAGTTAATAATAGTTTCATAACTCAAATGAGAAAAAGATATTGCAGGAACACCTTGAATATTAGCTTCCATAGCGGCATGGAGGGTGCCAGAGTACAGGCCGTTAATCGATTGATTTGAACCGTGATTAATCCCTGAAACACACAAGTCCGGCGTACGAGGCAAGATCTTGTTTAAAGCTAATTTTACGCAATCCACAGGAGTTCCAGAGCACGCAAAATCATTTACGTTTTTGTTCATTTTTTTGATTGAAATTGAATTATTTAAAGTCATAGAATGTGAATAAGCTGATCTGTTAGTATCAGGTGCAACAACATAAACATCACCTATTTGGCACATGATTTTTTTTAAAAAATTTATTCCTTGAGAATCAATTCCGTCATCATTAACAACTAATATAAGCGGCTTACCTTTTTTCATTACTAATCTCTGTTTTAAATAAACGATCCCACAATTTAAATGTTGTAGCATAATTACCATTCAATTTGGCGTGATGTAAATCATGATGTTCTGATTCACCCCAAAATGGGATATATTTAGAAAGATAAGATTTAAAGCCCGAATGAACATCTAATTCGTGGACATTTCTAATAAATTGATATAACCAAAATGCCAATATATTTACTGGAGAAACAATGCTTATAATGAAAATTGCTAAGAAAGGTCCTAAATAGCCCATAATCCATTCCAAAGGATGCACATAAATATACTCAAGCGCAATGGGAGTTGTTGCTCGATGATGTATACGATGAATTTTATCTAATATATATTTATTTTTATGCATCCAATAGTGAAGAAAATAAAAATAGATGTCATCTATAATTAAAATAAAAAAGAATTGCAAGAAAATAATTAAAATATCTAATCTAACTATTGGGTCAAATAAATCATAAAGAAAATAAAGACCAGAAGATGAAATAATGATTAATAAAAAAATATTAAACAAAATTAATGGCAATCTAGAATAAAATACACTAGCTTTTATTTTTCTTTTTTGTATTCTGTATCTTGATAAAGACGGCAAATAAATAGATGCCAATGACAATATAAATCCAAATAAATTACAACACACTACAATAAAAATAGTATAGAGAATAAATGTTAATTTTTCCATATATTACTTAAAAGTATGAAAAAAATTAATTTAACTGACGGAACTAAAATACACTGCTTAAAAGAAACTGAAGCACTTGTGCTTGACGAGCATATAAGTGGGTATCTAGAAATAGGGCTTGACATTTCAGAGAAAGATACAATTATTGATGTAGGAGCAAATATCGGAGTATTTGGAGTCCGGCTATCACAAAAATTTCAAAACATAAGCATATATAGTTTTGAGCCCATTCCAGAAATATATAAATCACTAAAAAAAAATTCAGAATTAAGCCTAAATCCAAATTTCAAAACATATATGATGGGACTGTCCAATAAAAAACAAATACTAGATTTTACATACTATCCAAATAGTCCAGCATTATCAACGTCTCACCCTGAAGTGTGGCAAAATGACAAAAATCATTTCAACTCTGCAGTTGAAGGAAGTATTTTAACTATGGGGTCTCAGTTTTGGTGGTCTAAATTAATACCTAAAGTTTTTATACCATTCATTGCAAAATACTTACAAGCAAATCAACAAAAAATATCAAGCCAAGTCATTACATTAAGTGATTTTGTTGAAAAAGAAAAAATTCAAAAAATTAAACTTTTAAAAATTGATTGCGAAGGTGAAGAAATTAATGTTTTATATGGGATACAAAAAAACCATTGGGAAAAAATTGAATCCATAGTGATGGAGATAAATGACATAAATCATAATTTAAAAATGGCAAAAAGTATTTTATCAAAAAATGGGTTTCAAAAAATTAAATTAGTCAAAGAAAAAGGTTTTGAAAAAACCAAACTTATCAATTTATATGCCACGAAATAGGATGTTAATTACTTAAATATTTTACCTGGATTTAAAATATTTTTTGGATCAAATAACAATTTTATATTTTTTTGAAGATTTAAGTTTTGAGAACTAAAAGGAATATCCATGTATTCTTTTTGCACCAAACCAATTCCATGTTCACCTGAAATGGTGCCGTTTAAAGAAATACATAACTCAAATATTTTTCTAATTGCTTCCTTAAGAACAATATCCCATTCATGATCACTTAAACCTGTTTTTAAAATATTTACATGTAAGTTTCCATCACCCGCATGACCGTAACAAATAGATTTAAAATTATATTGAACACCAATTGCTTTAACTCCCTTCAATAATTTAGTTAAGTTAGCTCTTGGAACAACAGTATCTTCTTCTTTATATATAGAATATGATTTGACTGCTAGACCTATTGAACGCCTTACTTTCCAAATTCTTTCTTGCTCTTCTTTAGTTTCAGCAAGAAGTATATCCCCACAATTATATTGGCTTAGTAAAGAATAAATTTTTTCAGCATCAACCAATAACTTTTCTTTCCTTTCACCATCAAGTTCAATTAATAAATAAGAACTAGTTTTATTATTAATTGCAAAAGGGATATTGTGATAGTTTTGATCCCTTACAACGTTAACAGCTTGAGCTTCCATAAATTCTAATCCTGATGGAATAATTTGATGATTCATAATGTCAGCTACAGCATCACATGCATGAAAATCATTTCTAAATGGAACCAACATAAGAATTGTTTCAGTAGGCAAAGGCAATAACTTAAGAACAGCTTTAGTAATTATAGCTAGCGTGCCTTCACTACCAACTATTAATTGAGTTAAATTATATCCTGTAGAATTTTTTAAAGTGTTTGCCCCGGTCCAAAACACATCACCATTAGGTAAAACAATTTCAAGATTTAAAACATAATGAGATGTAACACCGTACTTAACAGCTTTTGGTCCACCAGCATTGAGAGCAAAATTTCCACCCAAAGTACATGAGCCTTTACTCGCAGGATCTGGGGGGTAAAATAATTTATATTCTTTTAATATATTCTGAAATTCTTCATTTATAACACCTGGCTCTACTGTTGCTTGAAAATTTTTTTTATTAATTGAAATAATTTTATTCATTTTTGTCAGTGATAGACTGACCCCACCAAATACAGGAATTGCACCACCACTTAGTCCTGTTAATGCAGCAGAAGGAGTTACAGAAATATTATTTACATTACAATATTTCATAATAAGAACAACTTCATCTGTGTTTATAGGAAAAAGAACTGTATCTGGAGGATAGCTTAAATTTTCTGTATGATCGCTTCCATATAAATTACAATTTTCACCCAGCAGGACATTTTCTTCACCTAAATGAGCAATAAAAAAATCAATGTGCGTTTTATCTATTTGAGTATAATTCATTGAAAATGATTTAATCAAATTTAATTAAATTAGCTAATTAAAATTTTTAATTAATATGAAACAAAACACATTTATACTTTTATTTATATTGCCAATCCTGGTATTATTCTCTCAAAAGGAAATACTAAAAGAAGATATTTTTCTAAACTGGACATTTAGTCAAGATCAAGTTTATGGACTAAACTCAATGAATGACGGGATTCATTACACGACACTTGAACGTGGTGATACAATATCAATAGAAAAACATAGCTATCAGTCTGGAAAAAAAATAGATGTTTTACTAAAATCTTCTGATTTAGGTATAAAATTTAGAAGCTATAAATTTAACACTGATGAAACTTTAATACTTCTAGAAACAGATTCTGAAAAGATTTACAGATACTCGAAAAAGGGTGTTTATTATGTATATAATACGTTCACCAAGGAAGTTCAAAAAATATCTGATAAAAAAATTAGACTTCCTGAATTTTCCCCAAACTCTAAATATATTTCATATGTTTATAGAAACAATATTTATACCTATAATATTGAAAATAAGGAGACTAAAAAAATTACTCATAAAGGTCTACCAAATAAAATAATTTGTGGAGCAACAGACTGGGTTCATGAAGAAGAATTTGGTTTTACTCAGGCTTATCAATGGTCACCGAATAACGATTTTATTGCATATTACACATTTAATGAATCTAAAGTTCCTGAGTTTTCTATGGATATGTTTGAAGATGGACTATATCCAAGACAAGAGAAATTTAAATACCCAAAAGCAGGAGAAAGAAATGCAAACGTCAATATTAACATAATTAACCTACAAACTGGTGAAAATACTACAGCAAAAATTAATAAAAAGCAAGAGTTTTATTTTCCACGTATCAAATGGACTAATAAAACAAATAAATTATTTATACAAAGGTTAAATAGACATCAAAATCACTTAGAATTATTAGCAGTCAATATTTTAACTGGAGATGCAGATCTCATTATTGAAGAAAAATCTGAAACATATATTGACATACATGACAATCTAACTTTTTACTCTGATGATTCTTATTTTTTATGGACTAGTGAAAAAAGTGGTTTTAATCATATATATGTCTATAGTATTAATGGAAAAGAAATACGACAAATTACCAAAGGTGATTGGGAAGTGACTAATCTTTATGGATTTGATGAAAAAACAAAAACATTATACTACCAATCTACTGAAAAATCGCCACTACAAAGAGATATTTATTCAATAAATACTTTTGGTAAAAAAAAGAAATTGTTATCTGAAAGTCGTGGAACAAACAATGCACAATTCAGTAAAAACTATAAATACTTTATTAATACATATTCCACTGCAAATACGCCAAACATTATCAATTTATACAATTCTAAAGGAAAAAAACAAAGAACTATTAAAGACTCAAAGAAATTAAATTCAATTCTAACAGATTATAACTTAACTACTAAAGAGTTTTTTGAATTTACAACTGATCAAGGGAATAACTTGAATGGCTGGATGATGAAACCTTTAAATTTTGATGAGAATAAAAAATATCCTGTCTTAATTTATGTTTACGGTGGTCCAGGTTCGCAAACTGTAACTGATTCATGGGGTGGGCATTACATGTGGTATCAGATGTTATGCCAACAAGAATATATTATTGTTTCAATTGATAATCGAGGAACGGGCGGACGAGGCTCTGAATTCAAAAAATGCACCTATAAAGAATTAGGCAAGCTTGAGACCATAGATCAAACCGAAGGCGCTAAATACCTAGCAAACTTGCCATTTGTCGACAATAATCGAATTGGCATCTGGGGATGGAGTTACGGTGGATATATGTCTTCTCTTTGTCTATTAAAAGGGTCTAAATACTTTAGCACAGCTGTTGCTGTAGCTCCAGTCACTAACTGGAGATTCTACGACACAATATATACAGAAAGATATATGCAAACTCCTCAAGAAAATCCAAATGGATACGATTTAAACTCCCCTATCCATCACGTAGATTCATTAAAAGGAAACTATTTTTTGATTCATGGTTCCGCTGATGATAATGTGCATGTTCAAAATTCATATGAAATGGTAAATGCATTGGTGAAAGCTAATAAACAATTTGATTTATTTATTTATCCTGACAAAAATCACAGTATCTATGGCGAAAATACCAGATTACATTTATTCACTCAAATCACTGATTATATAATTAATAATCTATAAATTGACAAAATAATATTATCTTCGAGTAGATTTAAAAAAAATATATACTTATGGAATGGTTTAGCGCATTATCTCTCTCATATAAATTGCTTATTCTAGGTTGGGCAATTGTGTTAATATGGGTACCTATTGTTATTTCGATGAATAAGAAAATTCATCCAACAGCCTTATTTGTTTTATTTTTTGCCGAATTATGGGAACGATTCTCATACTATGGCATGAGAGCACTTCTTGTTTTATATATGATTGATCAAGGGGCTGAGCTAGTATATGAAAAAAGTGTAGCCTACGCCATATATGGAGCTTACGGAGCCATGGTCTACGCTACTCCTTTGCTAGGTGGATTAATTGCTGAAAAATATTTCGGTTACCGGAACTCAATATTATGGGGTGGTATCTTGATGGCTCTTGGACACTTCACTATGGCTTTTCCATTAATTTCTGAGCTAGGAATCGGTAACAAAGAAACAATACACGCCTTAACTGAACCAATGTTTTTTATTGCTCTCGGATTACTGATCCTTGGTAATGGTTTTTTTAAGCCAAATATTTCAAGTTTTGTATCTACCTTCTACACTGACAATGCATTAAGAGATCGTGGTTTTAATTTATTTTATATGGGTATCAATGTAGGAGCATTTCTTGCACCTATTACATGTGGTGCAATTGGACAAGATTCTGTAAATTTTGGAATTAATTCTTGGCACTATGGTTTTGGAATAGCAGGAATCGGTATGGTTCTAGGACTACTAGTATTTCTCTATGGATTAAGAAGTGGGGTTTTTGAAGACAAAGGCCATTCAAATAATAAAAAATTATTAGAGTCAAAACTTTATGGACTTTTCTCTGTTAAGACAGCAACATACATTGGCACAGCATTATGTATTCCTATTATTTTCATTTTATTAAATTGGGGCGCAAAACCATTACTACATCCATTCGGGAAAGAATTGAGTTTTTTAGACATAACTCTATTTAGTATGGTAATATATATGATATATTATTTAACTCAACACGGTAAAAGCATCACTCAAGAAGCTTATGACAAATTAAAAGTCATTATGTTTCTGTTTTTTTACTCCACGTTATTTTGGGCATTTTTTGAGTTAGCAGGTAGTGCAATCACAGTTTATACAGAAACAAATGTCACTAAGACTATACCAGGTCTAGGGGAACTATCGGCATCTCAATTCATGGGAGTAAATCCATTATATATATTATTACTAGTACCCGTTTTTAACCTAATGTGGAAAAGTCTAAAAAACAACAACCTTGAACCCAGTGCTCCTATGAAATTTGCAATAGGAACAATACTGCTAGGACTAGGTTTTCTAGCATTTCCATTAGGAGGAGCATTTGCTAAAGCAGGGATGGTTCCAATGGCATTTTTATTATTAGCATACTTGCTACATACTTTAGGAGAGCTATGTCTATCTCCTGTTGGACTATCACTAGTAACAAAACTCGCACCAAAGCAAATTGTTGGTTTTGTAATGGGTTTCTGGTTTTTATCATCATCACTAGCACATTTACTGGGGAAATTTATTGCTCAGGAAACAGATGCGGGAGACTTATCACCAATTGAAGCACTGGCTACTTTTAATGGTGTATTTACCAAAGTTGGAATACTTGCAATAGTAGCAGGAATTGCGTTAACAATTATTTCACCTAGAATAAAAAAATGGATGCATGGAATTCAATAAAAAAAAATACATATCATTAATTATAGGCTTCTGTTTCCTTACCGTAGGGTTTGGACAGGAAAATACAATGTGGCTTACTGATTATGAAGAAGTCTATACCAAATCAGTTAAAGAAAATAAACCTATTATGGCTAATTTTACTGGTAGTGATTGGTGTGGTTGGTGTAAAAAATTAAAAAAAGCCGTATTCGACACAAAAGTGTTTCAAGATTGGGCAAATAAAAACGTAGTTCTATTTGAATTAGATTACCCAAGAAGAACGCCTCAGTCTGAAGAACTAAAAAAACAAAATGGACAACTCCAACAAACATTTGGGAGATTTGTTAGAGGCTATCCTACTGTTCTAATATTTAAGATTGAAAGAACTTTCAAAGATGACGGAACTAAAGATCGTGATAATATTCTTTTATTGCCAAACACCCAACTTGTAATGAGTGGACAAGGTCGGCTAGGTTACATGCCAGACCCAAATAGTTTTATCAAAAAAGCTGGTGGAATAATTAATGCTGAAAATTAATTATTTGGGTGGCTAATGGGACTCGAACCCACGACCCTCGGTACCACAAACCGATGCTCTAACCAACTGAGCTATAACCACCATAATAATGTGCAAATATACTAAAGTGATTATATTTTTATAACAAGTGCGTAAATTAATTATACATCTTCAAAAAAACCTAGAACATAAAATATCTTTTTGGAAATTAAAAAATCTCAAAGACATTGTTCAAAAATATGGGTTAACTTTTTTAACAATACTGATTTTTATTGAAATTGTAGAACACGTTGGAGGGATTTTTTTAATTAGGTGGTTAGGCGTTAATGTACATGAGTATTTTAATGCATTTTTACCAGCACCTTTTTTAATTTGTTTTCACTGGATTAGTGCCCCAATCGTGTTTTTCATATATATGAAAATTAAAAAAAAATAATGCTAACTGAATTCTATAAGAATGTACTTAAATTATTAACAAGCATTTCTATTGCTCAGTTAATTCCAATAATAATAACGCCAATTTTAACACAATATTTTAGCCCAGAAGATTTTGGGTTATATGGATTATACATTAGTATATGTACTATTCTTGGAGGAGTAGCAAGTTGCAAATATGATACAGCCATTATGCTTCCCAAAAAAACACACGACGCATATAATACATTGGTACTATCTATTTTAATTACATTTTTGTTTTCAACTTTTTGTTTGTCTTTATTGAGTACATTTAATCAACAATTGTTTGAAATAACTAATTCTGAATTACTAAAGAAATATTATTATATAATTCCTTTGACTATCTTCTTAATATCTATTAATCAAGCATTAATAGTATGGTTTAATCGAAAAAAAAAATATATTTTAATAGGCAAGCAAAACTTATTTAAATCCACTTCAAATTCAGGGTCTTCTGTGATTCTTGGAATAAAAAGTGTGTATCTGGGTTTAATAATAAGTCATTTAATATCATTAATAATTGTCAGTTATTGGAATATTACAAATTTTATCAAAGACTTTAAAAAACATAAAATAGATCAAAAAAATATCAAAAAAAATTTTATAAAATATATTGATTTTTTAAAATTTTCTACTATTTCTAATTTATTTAATTCTGTCTCAAATATCGGCATGACCTCTCTGATTATTATATTCTTTGGACCAAAGATTGCAGGCTTGTATTTTTTTGCAGAAAGACTTATTGCAATCCCGATATCATTTGTTACATCATCAGTTTCTCATGTTTACTTCGAAAGAGCAAGTACATTATTCCATTCTGATAGAAAGAAACTTATTACTTTAACTAATACAGTGCAAAAAAATATTTTTATTTTATTACTTCCATTTTTATTGATGCTTACTTTTTTGGGCGAAGAATTATTTTCATTGTTTGGAGGAGAATGGAAAGAGGCTGGTGTTATATTAAAGTACTTTTTAGTTTTTATTCTGTTTAAAAATATTTATTCCCCGATTAGTCACATTGGAGATATTTTAAATAAACAGCGAGTTTTATTGTTTTTTAACATTAGTCTATTCTTTTTCCAACTTAGCTCATTTTATTTTTTAAAAGAATATAACGATATTGAGCCAGCATTATTAACTGCTTCTTGCTTTGGAGCAATTCATTATATAGTATTAAATATGTACATGAAAAAAGAATTACTAAAATCATTATGAAAAAAGTAATAAAATCTATTTTTATTTTTTTTGACGACTCAATCTTTAGAGCGCTCGTTAAATTTTTCTATCCTAAATACAATAGACCAAGAAAAGGTTACTGTTACAATTTTAATCTTTTAAAAAGATACTTTTTTATGCAAAAAATAGTCGGTTTTAATAGAAATGTACCGTGGCCTGTAGATTTTAGAAGTAAAATACTTGGTCCCGAGCACATTAAAAAGGGAATCATGTGTGATCCTGGAGATAATATTGGTATTTACATAAATGCGTATGGTGGTTTAGAAATTGGTAATAATGTCAATATCGGCCAAAATAGCACTTTAACAACAACCAATCACAGTATTTATGACCATAGAAAAATTAGTGAAAAAAAGGGCATTAAAATCGGAAACAATGTATGGATCGGAGCTAACTGCTCTATTGTAGCAGGCGTAAAAATTGGCAATAATGTAACTATAGGAGCTGGTTGTGTAATTAGAGACGATATCCCATCTAATAGCATTGTTATTCAAGAACCTAATAGTATTATTATAAAGAAAAAAAAACCTTATCAATGGGATTACACAAAGGAAGAATTGCTTTAGTCTCATCTTTTTTTAGTAAATTCCATAATCTAAATGTAAACCTCTAAATAAAAAAATTTATGAAAAAAAGTATACTTATTATTGTTATAGCTATTGCATTTCAATCATTTTCACAGATAGACGTCAAAAATATAGAAAATGTACCAATGGCTAACCCTATAGAAATCATTGATATACCTGGTCCTTCTGCGCTAGGTGGTGATGAAGTTTTATGGTCAGAAGATTTTGCGGATGAAACAACTCCAAATATAATAACTGAAGATATTGCAGGTTATGGAGACTGGAAATGGAGTGATCAATCTCCAAGTGGACAATGGAGCGAAAACGCTGGAGTTATTCAATCTGAAACACCAGATAATGGATTTATGATTATGGAAGCTGATTTTTATAACACCAGTCCTCAAAATGACGTAGCTGATGGTCAAGTTGGAGAAAATCCAGTAAGTGCTTCATTTACAATTGGACCTATAGACTTATCTGCTTCTGAAACTGAAGAATTGGTACTTCAGTTTTATTCTAATTATAGAATATGTTGCTATTATGCTCCTAGTCCTAACAATGACTTAAATGTATATATTAGCACTGATGATGGGGCAACATTCGACGATTTAAATTATATTGAAGGCGAAACATTTGAAGTGAATGTTGAAAAAGAAACATTAAGTCAAATTCCATTAGGAAGTTTTTCACCAAACACAGATGGTGTATATTTTAAGTTTGAATGGGTCGGCACACACTATTTTTGGATGATAGATGATCTGTCAATAATTCAACGACCAGCATATGATCTAAAAATGCAATCATCTTGGCTAACTATGGAAGATCCAGCAAGTATTGAATACTATGCAATTCCAGAAAATCAAATGCCAGATGAAATGATGATCGGTGCTGAAGTATATAATTATGGATACAATGACGATGCTAATATTACTCTTAACGGTTCAATTGATGGGCAAGGCATTTATACCGAAATTCAATATGATTTAGTAGAAGCTGACTCAACTGCATATGTAGAAACTAATTACTTTGATGTATCTATGTTAAGCGCTGGAACGTATAATTTTACAGCAGAAATAACATCCTCAGGAACTGATCAAAATACAGATGACAATATGTTGTCAAGAGAATTTGTAGTTAGTGACCATGTATACGCTATCGATGGATTATATACTGCGTATGAATGGCAAGGAACAGGATGGCCAGGTGGTGACGATACTGCTGATGGAGTAAGATATGCAAATTATTTTGACATTAAAGAAGAAACTGTTTTAAGCTCTATTGAAATAATACTAGATACCGGTGAGCACCCAACAAGTTTAGGAACCTTCCAGACAGAAGCTGGGGGTGAAATGATAGCTTATGTGTGTGATACAACAGGCATATTTGATCCACTAGTAGAAACCCTAAATCCAGATTTTGGTGGAGCAATATGGACTAGTGATTTTTATTTAGTTTCAGAAAGCGATGTTAATGATGGAAGAGTAGTGATAGATGTAGATGAATTACCATTAGATGTTAATGCATATTACATTGTTATAGAAATGTATAGTAATGGCTTAGCAACTGATATTCTAATTTTAGATGACACATCAGTTCCACAACCTTGGTTTGCATCATTAGTATTTTATCCTAATGACCAAACATGGTATTCTAATCCCAATGCTTCTAGTATAAGAATCGGATTAGATGGTTTTGAAAATAGTTTAAATGAAAACATGCTAGATGGAATAACTTGCTTCCCAAATCCAACTAATGATTACATAGAAATTACAAGCAACCAAATTTTAGATGGTGAAAGCAATTTAGTTATATATAATATTTTAGGTGGTGAAGTGATGCGTAGATCATATTCACAATTTGGACATAAAAAACAAATTGATTTACATAGACTATCTAGTGGTTCATACATTTTAGAATTTGAAAATGATGACAAAACTAGTAAACATAAATTAATAATTGAGTAATAAGAATTGCTCAGAAAACAAAAAAAGGGGGTTTAAAGCCCTCTTTTTTAATTAAAACATTTCAAAATAATCTTCTGGATGACGAATTAAATAATCTATTTCTTCGTCTATAACTCTAGAAACGAATTGTCTGATTTTAATTGTTTTTTCTTCGTCTATATTTTCTATGGACTCTACATAATCTAGTGCTTTCTGAATAATTTTTTCATATTCAACTAAATTATCTTTTTCTCTAGAAACTAAAATGTCGTTTAAAATTTTATCCATTTGCAAGAAAAAATTAATTATTATATAGTTCAAACAATATAATAAAATATTTATGAAATTTTATCTCTTTCTTAATTTTAATGACCAGGTAATATCAAATTCAGACACACACAATCCATCTAAATCATATCCCTTACTTTTTAAATCAAAAATTACACCTTCACCCGAATCAATAGCACGTTGAACATGTTGAATAATTTTTTCTCCATCCAAACAAATAAAATTCACTTTTGTAGTAGCTTTTTTAAAATACTTCGAATTTAATTTTGTAACTAAAGTCGATATATTGTATCCGTCTACATGCATAAGTACTAAAACACCTGTTGATAATTCTGCACCCATAGCTTGAACTGCAAAGTAAGTTGAACGAAATGGATTTTTATTTAAGTAATTATAAGGTACAGTAACTACTGATTCCTTATGAGTTAACTTAGCAACTCTTATTCTAGTAATGAAAACCATGGGCAGCTTCCAAATAGCAAAAAAATAAAAACGCCAACTAGTAAAAATTCTAATATATTTTTTTAAAATAATATCTTTTTTATGCATAATACATACAATATAAATAATAATATGTTAGCAATAAATAGTATCTTGTAATAACAATATTTTTGTTATTAATAAATAGTAATAAAACATCTTGAAAAATAAAAAACTAACATTTGAAGAGTTTAAAAAATCCGTTCTAACTGATTACAGGATAGGTCAAGAGAGTAGAGAAGCAAGTCTCATTGGCAGAAAAGAAGTGTTAACTGGAAAAGCTAAATTTGGCATTTTTGGTGATGGGAAAGAAGTTGCGCAACTAGCTATGGCACGTACCTTTAAAAAAGGTGATTTTAGATCTGGATATTATAGAGATCAAACATTCATGATGGCAATTGGGGCACTCACTTTAGAACAACTTTTTGCTCAACTATATGCCAATACCGACTTAGATCAGGAACCTGCATCAGGAGGAAGACAAATGAATAACCATTTTGCCACCCAAAGCCTAGATAAAGAAGGAAACTGGAATAATTTAATAGACCAATTTAACTCTGCATCAGATATTTCTCCTACAGGTTCTCAAATGCCAAGACTTCTTGGATTAAGCTACGCTTCAAAAATATACAGGAATAATAGTGAAATAGATCAAAATAATTTTAGTAATAGTGGTGATGAAGTTGCATATGGGACTATTGGCAATGCAAGCACATCAGAAGGTTTATTTTTTGAAACAATTAACGCAGCTGGTGTCCTACAAGTACCATTACTATTATCTGTTTGGGATGATCGTTGGGGAATATCTGTTCCTAGTAAATACCAAACAACAAAAGAAAATATATCAGAACTTCTAAAAGGTTTTCAACGAACTCAAAAAAAAGAGGGGTTAGAAATATACACCGTTAATGGATGGGATTATAGTGAACTATGTAAAGTATATACTGAAGCTAGTAAATTATGTAGGAATCACCATATTCCAGTCATTATTCACGTTAAAGAAATGACCCAACCTCAAGGTCATTCAACATCTGGATCCCATGAAAGATATAAAACAAAAACTGAATTAGAATGGGAAAAAGACTTCGACTGTCTATTAAAAATGAAGGAATGGATGATTCAAGAAAACATCTGTACAAATGAAGAAATAGAACAAATTGAAATACAATCAAAAGAAAAAGTAAAAAAAGCTCAGAAAAAAGCCTGGAATGAATACTTATCAATTTTAAACCAAGAAAAAAATTCTTTGCATAAAATCGTCATTGAAACATGTGATCTATCAAATGATTTTTACAAACAAATTGCTGACAAGATAGGCAATGAAAAGAACCCTACTCGCAAATTTTTAGTATCTAATGCTAAAAAAATAATTAGAAACATAAAGTATAAAAATGGTAATAATGAAATTATTAGTAATTGGATTAGTGATAAATCAAATGAATATCAAAATATATTTTCCAGTCACCTATATAGCGAATCTTCATATTCAATTAAAGAAACCAAATCTTATACAGACTTAGTTTTTTCAGACAATCCTGAAAAAGTAGATGGAAGAATTGTGTTACGAGATAATTTTGATGCATTATTAAAAAAACATTCTGATTTATTGATATTTGGTGAAGATAGTGGTAAAATTGGTGATGTTAATCAGGGACTGGAAGGAATGCAGGACAAGTATGGAGAGAATAGAGTGACTGATACAGGAATAAGAGAAGCAACTATTATTGGACAAGGAATTGGTCTTGCAATGCGCGGTCTGAGACCTATTGCTGAAATACAATATCTAGACTATTTACTATATGCAATACAAATCATGAGTGACGATTTAGCAACTCTACATTACCGAACAGTAGGGGGGCAAAAATGTCCATTAATAATCCGTACTCGTGGACATCGTCTAGAAGGAATTTGGCACTCAGGATCTCCAATGGGAGGTATTATTAATTTACTAAGAGGAATAAATATCTTAGTACCAAGGAACATGACTAAAGCTGCTGGATTTTATAACAATCTACTAACTAAAGATGAGCCAGCATTAGTCATCGAGTGTTTAAATGGTTATCGACTTAAAGAAGAACTGCCTAAAAACCTAGGGGATTTTGAAACTGAAATCGGAGTTATAGAAATTCTTGAACATGGAACAGACATCACACTTGTTACATATGGTTCATGTTGTCGAATTGCGCAAGCAGCAAGTCTAGAATTAAAAAACTTTAATATTTCAATTGAAATTATAGACGTACAATCATTAATTCCATTTGACATTAACAATAACATAGTAAATAGTATTAAAAAGACCAATCGCGTAATATTTATGGACGAAGATGTCCCTGGAGGTGCGACTGCATATATGATGCAACAAGTGTTAGAAAAACAAAATGGATATCAATTCCTAGACAGCAAACCTGTAACTATAACCTCTAAAGATCATAGACCAGCATATGGTGATGATGGAGATTATTTTTCTAAATCAAATACTGATGATGTAATAGACAGTTGCTATAAATTAATGCACGAATCCAATCCGAATAAATATCCAAGCATTCATTAAATGAAGAAAACAACGGAACAAACTAGTTTACATAACAATCTTGAAAAGATGAGTATTCAAGATATTTTAATTAAAATTAATTCAGAGGATAAGAAAATTGCTCAATGTGTATATCAATCAATTAAACAGATCTCTCAATTAGTTGAAAAAGTCACATCCAAAATATCTAAAAATGGTAGACTATTCTATATTGGATCTGGAACAAGTGGTAGACTAGGTATACTAGATGCATCCGAGTGCCCTCCGACATTTGGTGTAAATAACAATATTGTAATTGGCATGATTGCTGGTGGTGATGAAGCAATTAGAAATTCTATAGAATCAGCAGAAGATAATACAATACAAGCCTGGAGAGAATTAAAAAAATATGATATTAATAAGCAAGACATAGTTATTGGCATTAGTGCATCAGGATCAACTCCCTATGTTTTAGGAGGATTAAAAGAATGTCAGAAAAATTCAATTTTCACAGGTTGCATAACATGTAATCAAGATACAGAAATAGCAAAGCACAGTGACATACCTATTGAAGTAGTAGTCGGTCCCGAATTTGTCACAGGTAGTACTAGGATGAAAGCAGGAACAGCTCAAAAAATGATTCTTAATATGATTACTACTACAGCCATGATACAACTTGGACATGTAATGGACAATCAGATGATTGACATGAAAATTAAAAACAATAAATTAAAAGAACGAGGAGTCAAAATGATTCAAAACATATGTAACGTTCATGAAGATCACGCTAATGAATTACTAAGCAAATACGGAAGTGTTCGATTAGCAATTAATGCTTATAATAAAGATGTTTAATGATAAAAAAATAAAAAGCGGAATAATTAAAATTGTAATAGCTGTTAGCCTAGCCTTTACTGGACCTGTTGTATTTGTGCTAGCTTCAAATGATAACAATGAATTAATTATATTAAGTATAATTGGTGGATTAATGATGCTAGGTTGTATCTATTTTGGGTTTCAAGGAATAAAAACTATTTTATCTATATTTTTTGATAAATCTAACGAGTAAAAACTAAGGATTTTTTTTCTGATCTAGATTGATCAAAAGAATACCCAAGCCCCTTGAATTCCTTTAAATAATTAATATCTTTGACTCTATTTTTGAGTATAAATGATGCCATAGATCCCCGTGCTTTTTTTGCAAAAAAACTAACTATCTTATACGATCCATTTTTTTTATCTAAAAATTTTATATCCAAAATATCTGCATTGATTTTATCATAATTCAAAGATGAAAAATACTCATTTGATGCAAGATTGACTAAAACGCTCGAATTACTACTTAACAAAGTATTATTCAGTGAAGATGTTATTTTATCACCCCAAAACTCATATAAATTTTTACCTTTTTTTGTTTTCAACTTTGTACCCATTTCTAATCTATATGGCTGAATTAAATCTAAGGGTTTTAGAATACCATGCAAGCCTGAAAGAATTCTTAAATAATCTTGAGAATATAATAATTCTTCACCAGAAAATGATTCTACATCGAGCCCTACATACACACCTCCTTTAAAACATAAAATTGACTGTTTTGAGTTAGATAAATCAAAATTATTATTCCAATTATTATATCTTTCAACATTTAAAGTACTAAGACTAGTACTTAATTTCATTAAAGTCGATAAATCCTCAACACTATTCATTTTTAACTCGTTTATTAACTCTTGGCTCTCTGGCATAAACTCTGGTATAGTATGATCTAAATACTTATTTTTAGAGAAATCTAAAGTTTTAGCGGGTGATAAAATTGCAAGCATATAAATTAAATTTAAAAAGGATTAGAAAAATCAGCATTATTTATAAATGACTCATCAGATAAAGTTAATAAAAATGCTTTTAAGTCCGTTTTTTCCTGTTCGGTAAGCATCAAACCTATACCAATATATTTCATTAAAGGGTCAACAGTAGGTGAATCATAACCTCCAAAATCATAATGATCAATAACCTGCTCTAAAGTTTCAAACCTTCCATCATGCATATAAGGAGCTGAAAATTCAATATTTCTTAAACTAGGTGATTTAAATGCTCCTTGATCTAACATATTATTAGTTACATTGTATCTTCCTAGGTCTTCAAATTGGGAGTCAATACCATTATTATGAAACATATTATTTGTAAACAATCCTATGGGATGACAATGAAAACAATCTCCTCTCTCAGTGCTGTAAATATTAAAACCTCTTATTTCTTCGGGACTTAAAACAACTTCTCCTCTTAAATACTGATCAAATTTAGAATTATCTGAAATAAGTGTTCTTTCGAATTGCGCAATTGCCTTTAAAACATGTGAGGAGTCAATATCTGAGGTGCCAAAAGCAGCACAAAATAAATCTAAATATAGTTCTGACATTTTAATCCTATTAATTACTTCAGACCAGTTATTATTATGCAATTCTATTTCATTAAAAATTGGTCTACTAGCTTGATCTTCAACCGAACTTGACTTCCCATCCCAATCAAAGGCAGTGTGAAATGCAATATTGATTATTGTAGGAGCATTACGTTCTCCTAAAGATTGATTGATACCAAAACTATATTGAGTATTATCTCCAAAAGCATATTCTTGTTTATGACACGAAGCACAAGAGACAGTATTGTCACTACTTAAAATTGGATCATAAAACAAGTGTCTTCCCAAGTTAACACCTTCTTCAGTAAGCTGATTCCACGGTGGTGTATTCGGTGCAGGAAAACTGGCAAATGGATATATTAGACTTATGGGTGTAGGATTATATTCAACACAAGACTCACAAACAGGATTATATTTATAACAACCTGATAGTATCATAAATACAATCAAACTAAAAAAAATAAAACTTATATAATCACGCATTTGGCTGTACATTAAAAATATCCAAACCATTTTGATATAACAATTCTTGAGCATCTAAATTATCCATAATACCATTTCCAAAACTTGTCAAATCATAAAAAGGATTATTATACCATTTATTAATATCCATATAAATAGATATACTTGATGTTGAATCAAAATAAAAAGTTGGATATAAAATGGAGTAATCAAACCCGTTTATCGGTCCTGTATGTGTATTATAAAAATAAGATTCATCCGAATTAACTAAAAACTTTCCTTCAAGCTTTAGGTGATGATATCCACCTTGAAATGTTCCTCCATCAGTTCCAAACAAATTAGGCCATAACATTAAAGAATGAAAGTTATATGGACTATTTATATATGCATTATCTATATTATCATCACTACTAAAACCTAAGCGAAATCTGATACCTGAGCATTGTTGTGGCAAATCATATAAAGTATGTCTAAGTGTTGCAGAGTCATCACTATTAATAAAAATAAAATCATCGATTTCTAAAAATGTATTATCAGGAAAGTATAAAGTGATATCACTTAACACATATAGCAATCTTCTAACGCTATATATGTTAGATGAATTATTATAAATTAAATTATCATTTCCATATACAACTTCCACATCATCTACTAAGTGTTTAAAATCAATTGTTAATGAGAAAGATTCTTCATCTGGATCACAACTATATATACAAAATGAAAGTATAAACATGAATAGCAATCTGATAGAATTATTTTTTGTAATAAAAGTCATATATTAAGATTATGAAAAAATTATTATTATTAACAAAACTAATACTATTTCCTTATATAATGCTATCACAAGTTGTGATCTCAAGCAGTTTGTTAGATAAAATATCAAACTTAGGAGAGGATAATTATTTACCTATTATTATCGAACTTAAGGATGAATTTAATATTCTTGATTTAAAAAATGCATTTTATAAAAATAATACCCCCATTAAGGAACGTAGCTCAATAATTTGTAATAAAATGCAACAAGTTGCTAAAGAAAAACAAACACCAATTATTGAATTCATTCAATCAAAAAAAGGTCATTATCAAAACCTGTATTCTACCTGGATAATTAATGCAATATTTATTGAAGCTAATGTTAAATTGATAAATGAATTGTCAAAGCTAAACAACATTCAGTCCATTGATCTACAAAAAACCCAATCTGATATTATAGAATATATTGACCTTGGTAATAACCAAAATCAGATAACATCACAAGGAACTGAACCTGGCATTGAAGCTATTAATGTCCGTCCTTTGTGGGAATTAGGCTATACAGGAAAAGGTGTGCTTGTATTCAATTATGACACAGGTGTTTGGCCTACGCATCCAGCTTTTGTAAATAGATTTTTTGCAAATCACTACCCAATGGCACAATGCTGGGATGGTTACTTTAGCGATACACCAAATGGTCATATCAGTGATCACGGAACGCATACACTTGGCACAATGGCAGGCCTAGTTTCTGAAACAAACGATACAATTGGAATCGCATTTGAAGCTTATTGGATTGCTAATGACTTTGTCACTTCGACTGTAGAAACTTTACCTCCCATCGCAGAAATGATTACATCTTTTGAATGGGCACTAAATCCCGACGGAGATCTTACTACTTCATTCGATGTTCCCGATGTTATTAATAATTCATGGAGATGGTATAATGAAATGGATACATTCCAATGCTCAGGATACGCTGTAGAACTTATGAATGTAATTGAATCTGCCGGAATAGCTAATATTTTTTCAGCCGGCAATAATGGCCCAGACAATGATGGAGTCAGATCTCCTCAAAGAATTAATTCGAATCTAGTAAACACTTTTTGTGTAGGTAGTATTAATGCTAACGATGCCCAATATCCTATTAGCACATTTTCTTGCAGAGGACCTACACAATGTCCGGGTGAAGGCTCACTAGCAATTTATCCTGAAGTAGTAGCTCCTGGTCAAAATGTAAGATCAGCTTGGGGAACCGATAGCTATAATTCAATTTCTGGAACATCGATGGCATCTCCTCATGTTTCCGGAGCCGTCTTACTTTTAAAAGAAGCATTTCCTTTTTTAACTGGTCAAGAAATACTACTTGCACTTTATAATACTGCAAGTGACTTAGGAGAGGAAGGCGAAGACAATACATTCGGAATGGGCATCATCGACGCATTTGCTGCTTTTACATATTTATCAAATTCATACACACCAATTAACCCTGATACAGAAAATCAAGATATTTTAATTTTAGAAGTCAATAACACTCCAAATCAAATAAGTTGTAATGAATCATTTTCCCCAATTATTTCTATTGTCAATAATACTGACTCTATAATCAATGCAATAGAAATAATTTATTATGACAACTTAAATGAAGCAGAAGAAACTA
>CEWO01032821.1_pt1 | contig 21463 bp, 18 predicted proteins | sample 361561 | NCBI WGS metagenome assembly CEWO01 (sample SAMEA2623627, study PRJEB7988) | marine metagenome | isolation source: saline water (ENVO:00002010), including
GAGATCGAACAGATAGTGTTGCTTGGTAGTTAGTATACTGATACACAATAATGCATATTCAATCCACAGCACGGCAAGAAATACCTTGGCTAGAGAATTTTCGGAATACTCTCTTCGAACCCAGTAAGTCATCATTCTAGCGAGTAAATAAGAATGGACGATGTGTAAACTCGGCCATGCATTCCATGGATTATCTGAAGTATGGATGAAACTGAAAAGTGCCTCTTCGAAGGCATTTGGAGAATTGTCAATCCAGTGTGTGTCGAGTTGATCCCTGAGATCTATCTCAGCAGGTAGTACCATGAAGAAAAAGACACAGAAAAGTGTGATGAGTATCAAGCCCTGCATAGCGATAATTAGTTCTGCCCTACCTCTGTCATTTTTTGGAGTGAGGATTAGCGTGGCAGGATAAAATAAATACAACGCAGTATAGGGTATTATCATCCAATTAATTACTGGAATTTGCCTGTCGAAGGCAATCTCAGGATCCCACACAGTATCGAGAAAAATAGCAGCAATATTATTCGATGCAAAGTAAGGAACAGCCACGAAAAACATACCGACAAGAAACATCTCAAAAGGGAACCAATAACCATTCATCATTTCTCTTCGCGACCAACTGTGGCGCCAAATTTTCCATGGCATGAGCAACGAATGTAGCCTTGTAGGATGGGGTTGACCAACAAGAGGGTGCTCGGAACTCATAGATGTCCGGGGGAGATTTACCCCTTGAATCAGTCGATGTAGGAGAATTCACAATCTGCTAAAAGTGAATGAGTAAAAGTGCATGAAAGAGGTCATCCAAGCAAATTTTCACATTCGGCGCATTTCTTCCACTCGATTTTCACCTCTGCGCCGCACTCGGGGCAAAGCCCAGGGATGAACACCTTCGCCCCGATATTGCAGGCATTCTCAGCCGGTATATTGGTCGGGTTCTCGGGCTCGCCCATCAATCAGGACTCATCGGGCAGGGCGTATGAACCCAACACAGTCACGAGTGCTGAGCCCATGACCGCCGAAAGGAAGACATTGAGGTTCGCTAGACCGAATTCGTTTGTAGGCGAGAAAACATACCCTATGCCTGTTCCAAGATCTCCTGTGAATGTGCCGTATGCGACTACGGATAGCAACCCGCAGACTGCACCCAGTAGTGCACCTCTGGCCGACACCTCGCCCCACAGTGAGAGAAGGACTGGCATAACCGTGGCTGCAGCTAACAAGTCGGCGAAGAGGAATATCTGAAACACACCGAGTGCATCGAAGGTGAACAATCCAATGATGGGGACACTGAAAGGAACGGTAGGGCCAGTGGCCAGATAGATTGCTACAGGAATCAGACCGATTGTAAGGTAACGTGCATTCTTTAGGTCCATCTTGTTATCACTGAGATCTCTCGATATCGAAGCCACAACAGCATTCTGTAGAGTATCGACGCTTGAGCAGACCAGTGCCACTGCAAGGACGATGAATGCGGCAACGAAGAGGGCTCCTGCATCCTCGATGAGATAGAAGAAGGCTGCAGAAGGATCGTCCACTGCACCCTGCCCGGCGACCACCGTCCCGAGAACACCCATGACGAAGACCAGTGGCAATACAAGCCCCGCAGCTAGCCAAGCTCCCTTGGTCAGGGCCTCGTCCGACTCGGACGCCCAAGCCCGCTGCCAATTGCCCTGAGAGAACATCTCTGCTGCGGTGATCGCCACAACCAGAGCTAGTCCGGATTGGAATGAATCCATGTATGACATTGAGCCAATGCTCCAGGAGTCTTCGGGATTGTATGCCTTGGCATCGGCAATGAGGCCGTTGAAATCCCCTCCGAACAGGACCAACAGCAATGCCACAACGAGGAACATGATTGTCCATGCTTGCACACGGTCAGTTGCCAGAGATGCAGGGAGCCCTCCTTGCGAGATGTATGCTGCAGTTACTATTCCCACCATTGCCATGGGGATTAGTGGTTCCATGTCAGAAAGGGTGTCCATCGCCTTTCCTATAGCTGTAAATTCGGCAAAAAGGAAGGTGAACATGTAGAGCACTGAGATTAGTCCGACATAGACTTGCATCGGTCTGCCTAGACGAATACGGACATAGTCGGCGAGTGTGACTCCTGAAGGCAGCCTCTCGCGAATCATAGGGCCAACATAGGCCAGGAGCAGGAATGGTGTCGCGGCCGAGACTGCATATCCGACTACATCCCAGAATCCGCCGTAGTAGCCGACCTCCGAGGGAGCAAATAGAATCCAAATTCCCATTCCCGAAGCAAAGAGGCTGAGACCAATTCTCTGCCAACTCTGTGTCCCTCGGGCAGATAGATACGAATCAGCATCCAAGTCTTTCCCATACGATGCCTGATACCCAACGTATCCGAAAGCGATCAACGTGCAGGTCATCAACAAATATGCGGTATTTGTTTCCATTTCTCCTCCCTCCGCTGGCATTACCCAGTTCAGGTTCATGGGTCGTCACCTTGCGGCGACCTCTCAGCACTAAGCTCCCCAGTGAATTGAGTTGGAGGGAGGAATCAAATCAACTTTTCATAGAGGATTTGATTTACAAAAGTGAGGAAAAGCTTCACTCGTCCGCACCGAGGAATGGGTAAGTCCAATCCTGTGGGATGTCTAGTGTGCGCTTGACTGAGCGTGGGCTAATCCATCTTAGTAGGTTCAGAGGTCCGCCCGCCTTGTCGTTGGTTCCTGATGCGCGGGCACCACCGAATGGCTGCTGTGCAACGACTGCGCCAGTCGGCTTGTCGTTGATGTAGAAATTTCCTGCGGTAAATCGAAGTGCATTGAAGGCCTTCTGGATGTTCTCTTCACTGCTTGAGAAAATGCTTCCAGTGAGTGCGTATGGTGAAGCCTCATCACACATGGTTAGAACCTCGTCGAACTCGTTATCTTCGTAGACATAGACTGTGAGGACAGGACCGAATATTTCCTCGACCATACTCTCACTCGTTGAGTTGGTCGTCTCAATGATTGTTGGTTCGATGAAGTAGCCGACCGAGTCGTCGTAACCGCCGCCGCAGAGGACTGTGCAGCAGCTGCGGCCCTTGGCTCGGTCAATGTAGCCAGCAATCTTTTCGAACGCTCGCTTGTCGATTACCGCTGTCATGAAATTTGTGAAATCGCGGGCGTCGCCCATCTTGATTTTGGAGATTTCAGCGACGAGATCGTCGCGGATTGCATCCCATACTGAACGAGCGATATAAGCTCGGCTAGCAGCTGAGCACTTCTGGCCTTGATACTCAAAAGAGCCGCGCAATAAAGCGACAATGAGACCTTGGCGGTCACAATCTGGATGAGCGACGATGAAGTCCTTACCACCGGTTTCTCCTACTATTCGTGGGTAGGAATTGAGTCTAGGAAGAGCGAGGCCAATCTCTTGCCAGAGTCCTTGGAATGTTCCTGTCGAGCCAGTGAAATGTAGGCCGGCGAAGTTGGGGTTTGCTAACGCTACCTCGGTGATTTCAGCGCCTGAGCCGGGCAGGAAGTTGATGACTCCGGCTGGTAAACCAGCTTCCATCATCAGTTGCATAAGGACGTAATTTGAGTGGTAGGAATTGCGGCTGGGCTTCCAAACTCCGGTGCAGCCAACAATCGCTGGGGCACTGGGTAAATTTGCTGCAATGCTAGAGAAATTGAACGGAGTAATCGAGAGTACGAATCCTTCCAGCGGACGAATCTCTGTGGAGTTCTGCACACCCTCTGGCGATACCAGAGGCTGGAAATCATCGTGGAATCCACGCGCGTAATGACAATTGAAGCGCCAGAAATCGATTAGTTCGCAAGCGGCGTCTATCTCGGCTTGGAAAGCCGTCTTCGACTGATTCAACATCGTAGATGCATTGACGCGCATGCGCCAGTCACCCGCAAGTAAGTCCGCGCAGCGCTCAAAAATGGCGCATCGGGCCTCGAGACCAATATCGATCCATGCCTGCTGAGCATTTACTGCAGCCTCGCAGGCCGCCTCCATCTCATCTCTTCCAGCCAAGTGGACATTGGCGATGACGTGACCGTGCTTGTGAGGGATTACCTGTGTCGTCGTGGTTCCAGTGTAGACTTCTTCGCCATTGATGATACATGGTATCTCTACTACCTCTGCCATCTGACGATCTAACTCTGCTTGAAGTGCTCTTCTTTCCTCACTTCCCGGAGCATATCCGAGTATCGGTTCGTTAATCGGATGACTGGGCATGAGCATTCGTAAGGAATCGCCTCTAACAAAATTGCGTATCCCGATTCACATTCAAGAATCGCTTTCTTCCTCCCACCAGCCCTCTTCTCCGGGCTCCGGTGGGTCGAATTTATCGATATCAATTTGATATTCAGGCTCATCTACTGATTCAGGATGTACAAATTTTGCATCAGGAGTTGTTTCTTCGCCTCTAATACCCATCAAGACTCCCCTGGCACCCATGTACATAATGCCTGTTCCTGCGAGGAAAAAAGGAGATGAGAATGCCAACATAAAGAGTGATTCAAACGGATAATTTGGATCAATAACCCCATCGCTAATCATCATGAATGGTACGAGAGCAAAAGGTAATCCGAAGGACATGAAGAATAGTCCTAAAAAAATTGATACGACACGGGGGACCGTGTGAATTTCTGAATTCATTCGGCCACCGAATCGCTATTACGACCACTCATCAAAGTCGTCTTTCGTGGCCTTCTTCCACTCGCGATAGTGGGCCTTGCAGATCGAGATACGACGAGACTGCCCCTCAATACCGGCCTCGCCCCAAACTTCAGCGGCACGATCGTAAGCTAGTCTGCGTCCGCCAATTTTCTTGTCAGCAAAATTCTCGCAGCCGGCAACATCACAGCGGACTTCGCCGACAAATTCCTTTTTCTCGCGCTTACCGGTTCGTCCGGCTGCTACATCCGCGGCTGCTCGCTTCTTGCGTGCCTTGGACTTGAATCCCATGATTTGCCCCACCTGCATACCGATTAGAAGGTTGCCTCGCCCCATGCGATGTCGAACGGCCCATCCTTACGTGCTATCGAAGCCCTGCGGTCTGGTCCAACTCCGACGCAAACAACTGAAATTCCGCTCAGTTGCTCGATGCGATCGACAATGTTTCTGACCGCATCGGGCATCGCTGCGAAGCCGCTACCTTCAGTGCGGCTACGCTCAGCCATGTCGATCCAATCCTCGTCAGACATGGCTGGAAATCCTGAATGAGTCTCGTAGACAGCGACGCAGCGATCGAGATCTTCGGCAAGTGTTGGGACGTAAGAAATGGGCTTGCCGTCGAGTTCGTAACCGACGCATATCTTGATTTCATCAAGTCCGCCGAGCACGTCGAGTTTGGTTACGACGAGTCCTGAGTAGCCGCTAGTGCGGTCGGCGTCCTTGAGAGCAACAATGTCGAGCCAGCCAGTGCGTCGAGGTCTTCCTGTTGTCGTACCAAACTCGTGTCCTATCTGCGCCATGTGGTGACCCGGACCCTCTTCGAGAGAGAGTTCAGTAGGGAATGGACCGTTGCCTACTCGAGTGCAGTATGCCTTGGTGATACCGAAGCACTCGGTGACGTGTCCGGGATGAATGCCTGCCCCGTGGCTGGCATTCGCCCGACCGACCACGCTTGAGGTCACGAAAGGATAGGTCCCTTGGTCGATATCCAGCATAGCACCCTGTGCGCCTTCGAGAAGTACATTCTCACCGTTGCGTAGAGCCAGGTCGACCATCAGACCAGTCGGCCTAATCGCTTGACCAAACCTATCGAGAATCCATTGTAGGTCTGCGGTCAGTTCATCAGCACTAACTTCAGTCTCAACCTTGACAGTCTTGAGTTGCGAATTCATCCTTGAAATCGTCTGCTTAATTCGCTTCGAATCGGCAAGTACACCTGGGATGTCAGCAAATCGAATGCCGACCCGCTCAATCCGATCACGATAAGCTGGACCTATTCCACGACCAGTGGTCCCAACAACCTTGTCAGCACCATCGTACAATCGATGGAAAGGAAGGATTACACTGGCTCTCTCACTGATGAATAGTCGCTCGCCATCGGGCTTCTCACCCGTGAGATCCTCCCACCGACCGAGCTCTTCATCCAGTACCCACGGATCGATAACCATACCATCGCCAAGAACCAGATTGCAGTGTTTCGCAGTCACTCCCGAAGGAATCTGGTGAAGCTTGAGAGTGGTGTCTCCGACGACGATTGTATGGCCTGCATTATTGCCTCCTTGGAAGCGAACAGCCCACGTCGATTGAGGGGCTAGTTGGTCTATGGCCTTGCCTTTCCCTTCATCGCCCCACTGGGCTCCGAGTATAACGGTCGCAGGCACCGTAGTCAATGGCTCTGTGGAGGGTGTATGAACCCATTGGTCAGACTACGCCTGACGTTCAGCGGCCGGTTTGTGTTGGGAATGGATTATGAAGGGGAGTCAGGTCGGCGCGCCTGTATGGCTCAGCGCTTTCCCGAGGCCGAGGCTCGCCTCCTGAAGAAGTGGATCTGCATGAAGTGCAGCGCCACCCACCGCGGCACCAAGGTCCGCGTATGCCGTAAGTGCGGTTACACAGGTCTTCGCTTGAAGGCTGCCGAGCGTCGTAAGGTTTGATTGAAACAGAATCGAATCGGCAAGTCCCGATTCGGTCGCTTGATTCTTCGTATTCATCCGTTTGTCTGATTACGTAACGCCTCAACGGTTTTCAACATAGCCCGTGAGGAGTTTTCATGTTAGACTCGGCTTTGGAGGGCTTCGCTCTGAGCATTGGGCTAATATTGGCTCTAGGACCGCAAAATGTCTTCGTAATGAGACAGGGCCTAATGCGATCTCATGTATTTGCTGTATGCTTGGCATGTTCAGTATTCGATGCCCTACTAATTACAGCAGGAGTCCTCGGTGTGGGGAGTATACTAGCAGGAATTGAGGGAGCGGAATTTATGATAGCAATCGGAGCATCGATATTCTTGATTAGTTATGGATTATTGAGAATAAAATCCGCAATTAGCCCCGTCGGGATGTCTACAGAGGGGGAGGGAGAAAGTGATCTTGCTCCAACGATAGCCGCAGCCGCAGCTTTCACATTCCTCAATCCGCATGTGTATGTAGACACCTTACTGTTGATTGGAGGCACCTCAAGCAGGTATCTCGGGGATGATAGGCTTGCCTTCGGAATCGGTGCTGCCACCGCCTCATTCGTGTTCTTCTTCTCGCTCGGTTACGGAGCTAGGAGTCTCTCAGAGGTTCTGAACAAGCCCAAGGCCTGGAGATATATCGACCTCTCAATAGCCAGTATTATGTTCATAATCGCTGCAGCAATCATGCAGCCCCATCTATGGTAGTAATATCTCTAGGGCATCGAACAGCATCTCGACTTCCTCCTCAGAGTTGTCGATGTGAGGAGACACGCGTAATAGCCCGGCTCTGCTGGTGACTAGAATCGAGTGCTCGTCCTGGAGTCTACGAGCGATGTTCTCACTGCTTACTCCCTCGGGCATTCTCAAACTAACTATGGCACTTCTCTCGTCTTCCGACATCGGGGAGACGATGCTGAGTCCAAGCCTATTTGCTCCCTCGATAACCTTGTCCGCTAGGCCGATATCATGAGCCCATACCTTCTCCGGGCCAATTTCGTAGATCTCATCCACCGCTGCGGCCAGCCCCAATACGGCTCCAAAGTGTATGGTAGTATACTCGAAGCGGCTGGCATCATCAGGTAGAGTCAATCTATCGGCTTGCAGGTCCCAGATATCGTCATGGCTCCTGAAACCCAAGAGACCAGGATAGAGATGCGGCCGTACAGAGGGAGAGATGTAACCAACGGCTGCCCCATAGGTTCCACGCAGCCACTTGTAGCCAGATGAGACAATCGCATCAGCCCCAGTTTTGGCCGCTTCTATTGGCACCATTCCCAACGACTGCGTGGCGTCGACCACTAGTAACGCACCTACCGAGTGTGCGGCTTTGGCAAATCGGCTCAGGTCATACCTCTGACCGCTAGAATACTCTACATGAGAGAGTGTGACTACTGAGGTTCTCTCATCGATTAGGGAGATGATGTCTTCTGGGTCGGTGTAGAGATCGGAGTTGTGATCTGCCAGCCTCACCTCAGCCCCGTTAGCATCTGCAACCCTTGACCAAGGATAGACCGTCGAAGGGAATGAAGCCCTCGTGGATACGATATTACTACCCCTCTCTGGAGAGACCGCCCAAGCAATCGAGCAGAGTAACTCGGTCGCGCTGGAGCCTACACAGATATCCTCAAGTTCGCAAGAAAGCAGTCTGGCTGCAGCCCTCCTCAGAGGCATCATGCCATTCTTTTCGGCCTCGCCATCGAATTCCGCTGCCCCCCCTCTAGCCAGAGCATTTGACCACTCCATCGAGGCCTTGTGTGCTACCGGAGAGGTGGTCGCAACATTGGCAAATGACAGATTTATCCAATCAGGCAAGTAATCCCCAGTAGATGCTAGAAGACTAATGCACTTGAAGGCTCAGGAGCCTCTGACTTCGTTGAGAAGCGCTTCAAGCGCGGTTTGAATCTGCAAGCACAACGGGCCGTAATGAGTCGGTAGATTTGCGTCGTTGAATATATCATCCAAAATGCTTGCAGTCATTCCGAGACGGACATCCATTTCCTTGTCCTTGTTGAGAAGCCACTTTTGCACGGCGTCACGAGAAGAGTTGCGGATGTTGCGAGGGACTTGAGTATCCTCAAGCTGGCCGAGAACCTGTGCGATCTGCTGGATGCGGCTCTCTATGTTCGACATACGATACCTCCAACGGCCGCCCCACCTGCGGTCCCTGTTTAAGCGCATCCCCAGACTACTGGTATTGAGTGCTCATGATTCCTCGCACCAGGTTGCCCAAGGCATGTCTGTATTGGCTTCTCCTGCGCCTTCACCCTCTGGTCCTAATGCGATGATTCCGACTTGTTTGTCTGGCGCGACGAGAGTGTTGATGCCCCATTTCATCGTGGCAGCGAGCGCATCGGGTGAGAGATTATTTCCAGCTCGGATGCGCTCGTGAACTCGGTAGGAAAGTAATGCTTGAGTAATCGCTTCGCCGATGCCGGTGGAGGCAACAGCAAGATTACCCTCAGCCCAAAATCCACAACCAGGAAGTGGGACATCGCCAACACGACCAGGAGGTCGGTAACTGCATCCTCCGGTGCTTGTTGCAGCGGCGATAAGACCGGTTGAATCTCGAACGATTACACCTACTGTATCGCCGATCTGCCCCTTGGGAGAACGCCCGACGACCGGCGCATTGGTGTGACCTCTCTCGTCTGCCCACAAACGTGCGCCGACTCCAGATAACCCGTTGATTTCCTCGTCGAGTAAATCCGCACATATGCGAATTGGATTAGGTGTATTCTTCATTGCGACGACAAAACCGAGGCGGCCATCGCTAACATGCAATGAGGCATCGGTTAGAACCGAGCCATCTGTTCGCATGACACCCCCTGTTCCAGCATTGAAAACCGGGTCATCCTCAAGGATCACGCAGCCTTCAACTGCGGCTGAAATCGCATCACCGCCAGCCGCGAGAACTTCTCTCACTCTCGCGATACTTGGTTCGAGATTAGCACGGCGGTCTGGACCAGGGCCAGCGCCGCCGTGTACAACTGCTGCACACCGTATTGACTCTCTTGAACTCGCTTCGACCTCATCCAGCATACGACCACTCGGGTCGGTCACGCAGCAGACGGATTATCTCGATTTTGATTCAAGATTGCTTCCTCAGACTTCCATCCTGAACTGAATCTGAAGATAATCGCACTGATCAAAGCTAGAATACCACAGATTCGGAAGGCTGTGTGATAGTCGAAAAAATCGGTGCGCGAACTAGTCAAATCCCACATTATACCGCCACTGCTGACCCCAACCAGAGCTGATAACGAGCGAAGGCTCTCTGAAACTCCCATTACAGCACCGCGCTCGTCACGACCCGAGAGGTGTGATAGCATCGCCATGTTGCTAGGAGTAACCAAGCCATTGCCGAATGATACCAAGAAGACGGCCGGTAGAAGGGTCAGGAATGGATAAGCCGCAGAAGAGTATGGAATCGCGGCTAGACCAGTTCCCGCGATGACGAAGCCTGTGGCCAATAATTTCGAAGATCCGAAACGATCGGTAAGTGGTCCAATCAATTTTCCTTGGGTGATGATTCCAATGACTCCAATTGTTGAGAAAATCAGACCGTTGTCGGATTCGCTGAATCCAAGGCCACCTTCTGAAGGATCCATCATGGTGAAGAGAATGAATGTGACATGCATGATGGTGAAAGCCATCCAGAAGAAAGTCAGTGACCAAAGAACTGGAGAAATCACTGGTCGAGACAGCATTGATGGAATCTTTCTCATCTTCTGAAGCGCAGAGAGCCGTGGCTTTCCTTCATTGTCAGTATCGATTTGCTCCGGAGTACGGCTCTCTGGGAGGAATTTGATCGCCATAATAAATCCGCTGAATGATAGTAGAGAGGAGAGCAGGCAGGGCAGAAGATACGGCTGCGTCTCAAAAATTGTCGATTGGAATGCGGTGGTCCAAGTCCATTCTGCTGGTGATGATAGGAAACCTCCGATGACCGGACCCAGCGAAAAACCAACTCCGAAAGCAACGCCAAGCAAACCTTGGTTTTTTGCGACATCCTTTGGTTCGGTGATATCGGCGATATATGCGCGTGTCACCGAGACATTTGCATTGAACAAACCGCCGATTAATCTCGCGAATAAGGCCATCATCAGAGTATTTGAGAGTCCGAAAATAATCATCGCGATGGTGTTTCCCATCAATCCAATCATCAGGACCGGTCGTCGACCGATTCTGTCAGATAACGAACCCCAGAATGGAGAGAAGATGAATTGAGCGAGGGCATATGCTGCCATCAGAGCAGCCACCCACATTCCGATCTTCTCGCCAGGATCAGAGAGGTCATCAACCATGTAAGTGATGAATGGAATAATGATGCCGATTCCAATCATATCGACGAGAATAACCAGCATCAGAATCCAAATCTGATATCGATTCGATTTCTTCTCAATCATGTCTTGAACTCCTGGATAATGCTAGAAAATTATCGGGGCCTGAAAACCCGCGTTCCAACAGAGGAAAGTCAGGCCGAAGGTTGGGAGTCGGGACCACTAGAGATAGTGTCGACAACATTTGCTAGGCGCTCGACGAGACTGACCTTTTCCTCGGCTCCAACGAGTGCGTGTTGGAGAACTTCATCGAGTGAATCGACTGGGATAATCTCCACCTGAGACTCATACTTCTCATCGATGAGTACGTCTTGCTGGTTGCTTCGCGGGATAATGACGCGCTCGATTCCTGACTTGACAGCGGCTTCTATCTTCGCTGAGACACCGCCGATTGGCAGAACTTCGCCACGGACCGAAAGCGAACCTGTCATTGCGAGGTTCTGATCGATTGGAACTCCTTCAAAGGCGCTGATGATTGCTGTGGCCATGGTAATCGAGGCACTGTCTCCGTCGACATTGTGGGTTCCAGGGAATTGTACGTGGAGGTCGTAATCTTGGATGTCCTTGCCGGTCAGTTTCTTCACTACTGCGCTGATGTTAGTAACCGATTCTTGAGCAAGGTCTGACAAGCCTCCGGTTGCGATAACTTTGCCCGACCTACCCTGTGTTGGCGTAACCATGGCTTCGACTGGTAGGACGACTCCTGAGTAGTCAGAGAGTCCTGTGTCGGCGCCTAGGACTGCGAGTCCATTGACACGTCCGATGCGCTCTCCACGATTGACCAGCATCGCGTATTCCGATTGACGCTCGAGGTAGCGATCTGCTACTTGTTGCTCGAGAGGCTTTGCAATCATGCGCGCGCGAGTGACGTGAACGGGCTCTACGAGTGAGGCGTTCTCCTCCGCTGCAAGATCTCCTGCGATTCTAACTAGGCCGCCGAGTTCACGAAGTCTCAGTGAGAGCTTGCCTCTGCGGCCGCTACGGCGCTGGGCTTCCTTGAGGATCAGTCCCACCGCCTTTGGTGAGAAGTGGGGAATCGCCTTGCCCGAATCCTTGGATTGTTCGTTGCGAACTTCTTGTGCGACGAATCTTACGAGACGGCGGCGATTAAGCTCTGTATCTCTCATGTCTGTGTTGACATAAACCTCGTATCCATATCCGCGGATACGGCTGCGAAGAGCGGGATGCATATTTTGGATACTGTCGAGATTACCGGCAGCGACGAGAATGAAATCGGTAGGCACAGGCTCTGACTTGGTCAGCGCACCGCTACTACGCTCCGAGCGACCTGAGATAGAGAGTGCTTTCTCCTGCATGGCGACGAGTAGTGCCTGCTGCTCTTCCATTCGCAGCATGCGAATCTCATCGATGTAAAGGACGCCTTTGTTGGCACGGTGAACCGCTCCCGGTTCGACACGCTCGTGAGCAGGAGTTGCAAGGTCTGCACCGGATTGGAAGGGGTCGTGGCGGACGTCTCCTAGAAGAGCTCCAGCGAGAGTTCCGGTGGCGTCAATGAATGGAACCTCTTCGTTTCTATCATGTTTGACGAGAAGTTTCGGAATATTTCCTTCATCGCCTGATGTCATACGAGTTCTGAGGAAGAAGTAGCCGAAAACCAGCAAGAATGAACCAAAGATGAAGGTAAGAATTTCGCCAGAGGAAATCGTTGCAAGCAGGAGAGCAGCTCCTACGACGAGAGCGATGAATAGTAGTGTGCGATTAGTGCGCTCTCGTTGCTGCTTGATGTGGGCACGGCGCTCAGAGATAATGCTTGAGCCTCGGCCAGCAGGAACCGTCCTGATTCTTGGCTCGTTCTCATCCTCATGATTGCGATAGACGAGGATATCTTCGAGTTGCTCCTTTGGGAGGAACTCGGTCATCGAGCGAGACAACATCGACTTGCCAGTTCCTGGCTCGCCAACCATGATGATGTGTCGGCGCTGCTCGGCAGCCTTTCGGACAATGATAGAGGCTGCCTCTTGTCCGATTACCTGATCGACCAATTTATCGGGGATAGGAACCTCCTCGGTCGAGACGATATCGAGGGCATCCGACCATTCCTCGACAGGAGTTTTGCAGATAGGATCCTTGCTGCTAGCGACACCGAAAGCAGCACCATCCTCCCACGACTCAAGTGGGTCATCCAGCTTTTGCTCGTCGCTCATCGCACATCCCCTCGGGATTTGTCCTGCTCATCGCACCTTCTTGAAGGTGCCCAGCCGCGAACTCAGTCCAATCAGGACTGTTCGCGGCGTCGAAGGTACTCCTCACCGTAGTGATTCCACTGTTGCATTGTCCAACCCGCGGGCAGTCCCTCAGGTGGTAGAGGAGGAGCCATTCCAGGTGGTACTGGAGGAGCCACAAGTGGGCTCACTTGGGGTTCATCAGAATAGTCGTATTCCTCATGGTAATCGTAGACCTCTGCACCGACACCGTCACGGCGCTGGCGCTGTAGAACAATCGCTAGACCGAGAACCAAAGATACGGCAAGCAGTAGCCCGATTGCCATGACTCCTACAGTCATGACTGAGAGTGTTCCCTTGTCCACATTTTCAGACTCATCCTCAGGCTCCTCGGGAATCTCTTCGACTGCCTCTGTTGCGTATGCCTTGAACGAGTCAGGGGTCGACCTGTCAAAGCCAGTTGAGTCAACTGCGTCAACGGTGAGAGTTACGTAATCGCCGACCTTCAACCCCTCGCCGCTATTGGCAAGGACGATGAACGGTCCTAAATTATGCGAGACACCAAAGTCGTTGCAAATTCCTGTGATGCTGTTACAAACGCTCCAAAGGACCTTGATATCAGAGAGTTCAAGAGTTCCTACGTTGGCAATTGAGACGCTTGGATTGGAGCTGTAATCGGTATTATCCATCGACACTGCTAGGTCCCCGTAGCCACTGGAATCGACCCACAGTAGAGGAAGATCATTGACAACTTCGATAGTCATTATTGCAGCACTTGAGGCTCCGTGGCGGTCCTCTGCAGTGATGGTAACCATCTCTTGACCAGACTCGCTCCAACTCATTGTGGCGATTCCTGAAATCGGGTTGTACTGGACTGCCCCCGGCACGAAAGTCGTGACCGTGACCCAGATTTCTTCTGATGGATCATCGACGTCGGAGACCATTGCTAGGATATCGATATTCAGTCGCTCACCAGTCTGTACAATCTGAGATACATACTCACCGAGTTCGATGGCTGGAGCATCGTTGATATTGTTGATGTGGAAGGTTATCACGGTGTCTGATTCCTTAACTCCATCAGAGGCGCGGACGACGATTTCAGCCATTCCGAAGCTATCGTCGTCAACTGATTCAACGTTGAGTGTTTGACCATTTATCGAAGCAGTCATCAGTGATTCGTCACTGACACTCACAACGCTGAGAGTTAGTAGGCCAGTAGAAGTCGGGTTGCCATTATCGTCAGTATCCGTGAGGAACTCAGTCAGTGAAAGACTGGCTGAACTGCCTTCATCAAAGGATTGTGTAGGCACCCCACTCCATCGTGGTTGGCCGTTCTCGATGACGTTGAACATGAGAGTTCCAGAACTGAAGTCCTCGCCGTCACCTAGTGTGATGAAGATACCTTGTGAGATTGGAGTGCCGCGACTGTCGTAGACTATCTCATCGAAGCTCACGGTGATTTCGAGATTGAGTGGATCAAACGAGATGAATTCGTGAGCATCAGAATCGATAGTGAGATCAGAGAGGGAAGTTTCAGCATCACTGACCATTCCAACGATTGAGACTGTCTCAACAGTCTCGACCTTAACTGTCGGAATGCCAGCGTAACCGTCATCTCCGGCACCGAGAATCTTCGGCATTGCATTGCGCAATTCGAAGGCGTCAGTTGTTACTTCCCAATCAGATGACTGGCCGCCTGCATCTGTCCACTGCATGCGAATATCGTAAGTTCCTGACTGGGCATTCATTGGAGCAGAGATAGTGTGTATGTAGCGTGCATTTCCGCCGCTACCGATTAGATCTATTGCTGAAATCCAGGAAGTATCCCATGTCTCCGAACCGCTTGTTGAGTATTCCATCACAGCGGTCATTGTCGACATCTCGTCGACTAGATCGTTAGGAAGAGCGGTCGATTCAAACTGAATCGGCGTGCCGCGCTCAACACTAGCAGCACCAACCGCAGCAGGGCGGTTAGGAACTGGAGGCATATCGTGCAACGCGAGGTCGTCTTCGTAATCATTGGTAACGACCCTGTCTCCAGTCAGGCCTGAGAGGCGGGCACGGAAGGAGGAAGTGCCAGACGGAAGCAGAGTCAAATCGCTAGTATCGAATGTAGCCGAGTAGGACTGAGTTCCGCCTACTCCAAGTTGATTGATCGAAATTCCACCGAGGTGTATCTCCTCTCCACCAGTTAGGTGGTAAATGTCGATGCTACCACCATCATTGTACGCTTCGGCACCGTTGTTGGCGATATTTACATCCAATTCGAGAATGTCTCCGGCAACGAAGCCAGTGTTGTCGTTTGAATTGCGAGCATCGAAGTCGGTGATTCCAACATCGATTAATGGACCCATGTCAAAATCGATTGCAGCGTAGACCTCGTTGTATGTCGAGTAATCTCCATCCATTAGGGCAAATACTGGCCAGAAGTTCTCCCATTGTGTATATCCACCACCTGGGCGAACAGTGCTGAGTGGATTATCCCAAGTCAAGGTCTCAGCCTGATTTGCAGTCAGAGTGATCTCGGTGAAATCGTTGGTATCTGAAAGTAACCACTCTCGCCATACATGGTGAGGGCTGCTTCCATCGTCATAGGGTTCTGCACCCACCTTCTCAGTAATCGCTCCGTAAACGAACACCGTAATATCGCCTGCACCGAGATATGTCATCTCCAAAGAGGTAGTTACGGTATCTCCAGCGGAGTCAAGAGCAATACCCATTTCAAGACTGAAATCGCTGGAATCAGCGTGCATACATCCACCTGTAGTGAAGTCCGCATCGTAGTAATTCGATCCTGAGGAACCAACCTTGTAGCATGAACCGGAGGTCTCGTCAGCGAAAGCGAAAGTCGGATATCCGCCTGAATTAGCCATTACGTGGTTCTGCCTGTTGACCGGGCCATCGGATGGCCAGCCAGTCGAAGCTCCTTCGAAGAAAGACACGTAGGTGAAATCCTCTGAATTACTATTCTTCAGGTTGACCAATGATGGAGAAGCACTTCCCATACAAGGTCCACACCAATGGGCTCCGACATATTCACCAAAGACCGAATGTCCAGGGCTCGTTGCGAATCGAGGCATGTCCTCAGCGACTAATTCTTCCTTCTCTGCACTCTGCTCTTCGATGGCAAAATATCCAACAGCTGACATGGTCAGCATCAGGAAGGCCATCATGAGAGATGGTAGTTTGTTCAATTGCTGCGCTGCGGTCATCGATTTCGCGAGTTTTTGGCGAGGTATAATGCTACCCCGCTTCGGATTCTTGCAAAAAACGACCCTTTAGGGTCGGAATATGTTGTTTTTTAAAATTGAAATTTTCAATCGAAGGTATTGAATCGAGGACGCTCCCGCATTCACTCAGATGACTACCGACCAGACCCCAAATTGGGTGGCTCTCCGTGAAGACGACGGGCGGGCATACTTGCTCAACCGAGTGCCTGGGGAATTGAAGGTGAAGGGGCTCGGTCGCTTCGATGCTGCGCAGCTTTTGGAAGGGTATTCAATCGGCGATCGAATCACTGTCGGTCAGAAGTCTCTGACCATCGTCGACGCGGCGCTGCCGGAGGCGCGCCGCAATATGCAACGAAGGGCACAGACAATCGGAATCAAAGATTCTGGATTTCTAATTTCTTGGATGGGAATTGGTGTTGGAAGCCGCGTACTGGAAGGCGGCCACGGTTCTGCCGGACTGGCGATGCACCTTGCCAATGTGATGGGTTCTAAGGGCTGCTTGATTTCTGTCGAGGTGCGTCCTGAACATGCGGCTGTTGGGCGAAATAACATGGAACGAATGGCCGAATTCGCACCCGAATTTCCAGACTGGCATCTGCTTGAAATGGGGTTGTCTGAGGCGGCCGGTGAAGTCGCAGGAATCTGTGAACAACTCGACGCCGCAATCATCGATATGGCAGAGCCGTGGACAGTGGTTCCAGAGATTGCGGCCACGGTCAAAACGGGTGGTCGCCTAGCCTGTTATTGTCCAACGACCGCGCAACTCGAAAAGTCGTGGAACGCGGTCGAAGAAGAGGGCCTCGTAGTCGAATTTGCTGGAGAAATGATCGAACGCCGCTGGTCGAAAGCCGCGAAGGGCGGAGTTCGCCCCGGCAACCAGCCGATGGGACACACAGCATTCCTCCTAATTGCAGGAAAGATTGCTTCCCCGGAAGAAGAATGAAACCACTCATTGACCCTGCGAGACAGCGGGCATGTGACCTCGCGTCAGAGAGTTTTGATTTGGCGGCTTCCTGCCCCGCCCGGACCTATCCATCCAGCTGGTTTGTTACCGAGAATCTGCTCAAGAATCTCCATCTCCTCATCAGTCAGCTCCTTCGCCACATCGATGCAGGCCAGATTCTCGCGCAATTGATCTGCAGTCGTTGCTCCAACCAAAATCGTCGAGACATTCTGATTCTTCAAGCACCACGCCAGCGCCAACTGCGCAGGCGTGCAACCCTTCTTCTTAGCGAAAGTCATCAAGCCACGGACAACCTCGAATTCTCCCCGTTCTCGACGTTCCTCAATATCCTCAAGCAACCAATCATAGCCATCCTGTGTCGGCCGTGAGTCCTCTGGGATTCCATCCAGATATTTTCCCGTCAAGAAGCCAGAGCGTAGAGGACTCCAGATCGTTGTCCCAAGGGAATAAGGCGGCCGATAGAGAGGGAAATACTCCTCCTCGAAGCGCTGACGATGAAGCATATTGTATTGCGCCTGTTCGAACTGTGGTGGCTCGAGGCCCTCCATTCTCGCAATCCAGAAGGCCTCGGTAATTTGCTGAGCAGACCATTCGCTTGTTCCCCAAGACGTGGCACTCCCGTTACGGATTAGGTCGGTCATTGCACGAACCACAGTAGCAGTTGGAGTCAATGGGTCAGGGCGGTGAGCGAAGACCATGTCGACATAATCGAGTTGCAATCGCTGCAAGCACTTATCCATCCCTTCACGGCAATGCTTCACCGAAAGTCCGGACTCATTAACACCCAGTCCACCCCAGTAGATTTTCGTGGTGATGACCAATTCTGAGCGGCGCCAGAGATCTGGGTTTTCATGTTGCAATTGTTTGAGAGCAGCACCGAAGATTCGTTCTGCCTCGCCATTGGGATTACCGTATGCTTCGGCGTGATCGAAGCAGTTTACTCCAGCTTCGCGCGCGATACTCATCAATTCCTTAGCAGTCTCGACTCCAGCATCACCTGATAGTCGATCCTTGACGCCGTAAGTCGCCCAGAATCCATACGAAAGAACCGATACCTGAATACCGGTATTTCCCATCATCCGGTAATACATGTTCTCGTGAGTCATGACTTCGCCGAGCCGTTCGACTACTCAAGCATTGGCCTGACGTCAAGCCAGTCTTAGATTCGATTCATAAATCGAAGTCCGAACGCCGTGGTCATGAGGGACAGCGCCGACTGGCACCCCACCGCATTCCGCACGCATACAATCGGCCAGGTTGTGAACGGTGGCGCTGATCTAATCGGCGCTGAAGTCTCCATTGCTGGTTACGCGGAAACAGTCCGCGGCCGTGGTGCAATCGCTTTCGTCATGCTACGCGATGGAACCGGACACATCCAGGCATTCCTCAAGAAGGACAACATGGATGAGGATACATTCGCAGCAGTACAATCAGCCTCTCGTGAATCGACCATTCAAGTTACAGGAGTGGTCGCCCAAAAGCGCCCGCCCAAGACCAAGGAAGGCGAGCCAACCCCACCTCCAGAGTACGAAATTACAGTCTCTGAGGCAAACATTCTCTCAGCAGCAGCAACTCCACTACCAGTAGGAATCACCGACGATGTCAACGTAGGCCTCGACATCCGCCTAGACAACCGTCACCTCGACCTGCGCAGAGCCCATGTCAATGCGATGTTCCAACTCCGTAGTAAGGTCCTACAATACGGCCGCGACCACCTCATCGGCGAAGGATTCAACGAAATGAATTCGCCGAAAATCATCGCCAGTGCGAGTGAGGGAGGAACCAATCTCTTCCCGATGATGTACTTCGACACACCAGCTTTCCTCAGCCAGTCACCCCAACTCTACAAGCAACTCGCAGTTCTAGGAGGACTCGAGCGCGTCTTCGAAATCGGCCCCGCATTCCGCGCCGAGAAGCATGACACTTACCGTCACTTGAACGAATTCATCTCCTTCGATATCGAGGGAGCATGGATGAACGACGAAGACGTCATGGGAGTACAGGAGCGCATGATTCACCACATCTGGAGTCAGGTTGCAGCCAATGACCTACACCTCTTCGAAGCCATCAACACCTATCGCGCAAGCCAAGACCAAGACCCGGTTACCGTCGAAATCCCTAGCCTCCCCTTCCCTCGCATCCCTTATTGTGAAGCGATTGAGATTGTGCAGAATGGTGGTGGCGAGATTGAGTGGGGAGAAGATATCGAGAGCCATCACTGCGATATCATCGCAGCCAAGTACCCCGGATTCCACTTTTTGCCGCGCTGGCCGATGTCAATGAAACCGTTCTACATCTATCATGATGAATCTGAGAAGGGCTCGACGGGAGGCCAGCTGTCGCGCGGATTCGATTTGAATTACGGGCGCGACGAGATGACTTCTGGTGGACAGCGAGAACATCGTGTGGATGTTCTCGAGCAAAATCTACGAAACATGGATTTGAATCCTGCTGACTTCACTTTCTACACAGACGGATTCCGCTACGGCGCGCCACCGCACGCCGGCTGGGGACTGGGTGTTGCCCGCTTGTTGATGATACTCACAGGCGCGGGCAATGTCCGAGAAGTCGTCCTCTTCCCCAGAGATCGATCAAGAGTCACTCCCTGACCGAAAAGAACGGGTATCTAAGGCCCCTCCGCAAAGCGGGGACCATGGTGAAGCCAAAGTTTGCGTATCTGCTGCTGAAAGAGCACCCATACGGTCGCGAGATGCTTCGACAAATCCTCTCAGAAGGCTTCGTTCCAACCATCGTCATCACCGAGGACTCTGCAATCGGAGATGAGGAGCGCGAGAAGTTCCTCAAGCGTATCGAAGGAAACGATATCGCTCCAACTATCGAGGCTCAATTGGCCGATTTGGCAGAACAAGGGATCGACGTCCCACATATCGAAGTCCCCATCCATAACTCCGAACAAGTGATGCCTCATATCCGAGAAATCGACCTTGATCTGATCGTCTTTGGTGGCACAAGAATCATCCGCGGCGAAATCCTCGACCATCCCGCGGATGGAGTCATCAATTCACACCCTGGATTGCTTCCAGATTGCCGTGGCAGCGCGAGTCCCGCATGGTCGGTTTACCACGATATCCCAATCGGTTCATCCACCCATTTCTGCGACAATGGCATCGACACTGGCGAACTGCTTCTACGTCGCGAGGTAGCAGTGACACGAGGAATGACCTACGAAGACCTCTGTTACGAAACACTGGTTCTAGCAGGTGCCCTAATGAAAGAGGCACTGGTGGCTTATTCAACAGGGCGCTGGGACGAGATGAGACATCCTCAGGGAGAGAGCGAACATCCCACTTTCCGCAATGCTGGGCCTGATATTCTCGAAGTAGTCAATCATAAACTCGCTGAACAGACTTATGCGCACTACATCGACTGAAAGATTGAGGAGGAAGATGGATGACTGGACTTACTGGAGATGATTTCCCCTTTGCTGAGAATGTACTTGCTGGCCGGACTGCACTTGTTTGTGGGGCCAGCAAGGGGATTGGAAGGGCGAGTGCTCTGATGCTTGCTCGCGCGGGAGCGCGGGTAATCGCTTGTGCGCGCTCGGCTGAAGACCTCGAAACCTTACTTGACGAAATGCATGGTTCCGGTCATTCGATGCTGGTTCTTGATTTGGAAGATGTCGAGGCCGTTCGAGAGGCTGTACTTGGCCTCGGTATGGTTGAGATTGTCATCAATAATGCAGGAGGTCCCCCCGGCGGACCCTTGCTCGGAAACAAACTCGACGAATTCGACGGGCCGTTCGCACGTCACCTGCATGCAGCTCACACAATCGCTCAGATTCTTGCGCCCAGAATGGAAGAGATTGGTTATGGGCGCTTTGTGAATATCATTTCGACCTCGGTTCGTGAACCGATTGACAATATCGGATTGTCCAACACTTTGAGGGGAGCAATGGCTTCGTGGTCCAAGTCCCTCTCTCGTGAATTCGCTCCATGCATCACCATCAACAACATCCTACCGGGTTTCACCGATACCGACCGACTCGGTTCTCTGGCCGGTTCGATTTCGGACAAGACTGGAAAGTCAGTCGAAGAAGTTCGAACCGCTTGGATGGATTCAGTTCCGATTCAACGGCTAATCGATCCACAGGAAACAGCAGCAGCCGTCACCTATCTCTGTCTCCCATCGTCTAG
>CEWO01200273.1_pt1 | contig 21277 bp, 21 predicted proteins | sample 361561 | NCBI WGS metagenome assembly CEWO01 (sample SAMEA2623627, study PRJEB7988) | marine metagenome | isolation source: saline water (ENVO:00002010), including
ATGAAAACAATTGTGAAATTTGTGAAGGTGGAACTGGTGGATTTGGTATTGTAGTTCAGGCAGATGTTGATTCTGATGGAGTTGTTGATTGTGATGAAATTGAAGGATGTACGGACGACACAGCATGTAATTATAATGCAGATGCAACCGAAGACGATGGATCTTGTGAATACACTGATGGTATTTGTGAAACATGTGAAGATGGTGTAATTGTTGATAATGATTTAGATGACGATGGTATTTGTGATGCAGATGAAATTGCTGGATGTCAAGATGAAACAGCATGTAATTATAATGAAGATGCAACGGATGAAGATGGATCATGTATCTTGCCAGTAGAGAATTGTACTGAATGTTGTGAATATTCTGATGGAACTTGGACTCATTTGAATCCATTTAATCCGGATTCTGGAGATTGTACTATTACTGCAGAAGGAGAAGACTGGTCTTTATCGTCTTCTATTTATGACGACGCAGTTACTGTAGTAGATATTGAAAATAACATAGAGCAAACAACTTCAGTTTTTATTTCAGATGAAAATAATCCATCTTATTTGGAGGCTGAGTGTTACCAGGGTACAGTTAAATTAAAGTTAATCTTTGAAACAGTTCTAGGTACAGATTCAATAATTGGCGATGTAAAAATAATAATAGAGTCTGAAGCTCCCCCCGGTCAACAAGAGATATTATTTGAATCAACAGCTGAGATAACTTTTTTTGATCCACTTAATGCAATCATGAAAGGGAATATAAGTGGTGGTAGAATTGCAGACGAAATTATTGAAATTGACTCCGATGGTGATGGTTTGTGTGATGCTGAGGATATTATTTCAGGATGTATAGATATAAATGCATGTAATTATGATAATTCTGTGACACTAAATTCTGACGAGGAATCTTGTGTATTTGCGTTAGAAGAATGCGAAGAGTGTTCAGGAGAAGACGATGGTACAGGATTTGTAGTTTTAAATGATATTGATGGTGATGGTTTGTGTGATGATGAAGACATCCTTGCAGGATGTACAACTATGGGGGCATGTAATTATAATAATTCATCGACAATCAACTCTGATGAAGATTCTTGTGTGTTTGCAGAAAATTGCGAAGAGTGTTCAGGAGAAGACGATGGGACTGGTATTGTAATTACATTAGAACAAGATCCTATTGAAATTTATCAATTTTTCTCTACAACATTAGTTACTACCTATATGTTTGATGAATATGAATGGTATTCTGAAGGAAACGATGAATCTATGGGTTCTGAACCACATTTTTATGTTACAGAAGGCGGTGATTATTATGTTGTAGCGAACAATAGTAATGGAAGTTGTGAGCAAACAAGTAATACAATTTCTTTTACACAAGATGAAGTTGATGAAATGCAAGGAAGAATGGATGGAATTTCACTATATCCTAATCCAACAGATGGTTTATTCTATCTAGAGATAACAGACTTAGAGAAAGAATTTGTTGTGGATGTATACGATAATCTAGGAAGGTTAATATCTACATATGATAATCGATCAAATCAATTAGATGTTTTACAACTTGATTTAAGCATGTTTACTCCCTCTATTTATAATGTTGTCATTAGGCATGATAATGGTAAGGTTTGGAATAAACAAATAATTAAAAAATAAAAATATTAACTATGAAAAAAATATTAATAATTCTATTTATATGTTCCCCTATATTACTGATGGGACAATCTAAAGGAAGTTTTATGTTTAAGATGAACTATGGAATGGTTTCAGATTCATATCATCCTAATAGCCATCTTTCTGATGCTACAGTTGAATATAGCGATGGAGAAAGTATTTATGGCTCTATAAATAACCCTTCAGATGACATGCAATCAAATTACAATGATAGAGATGATGTAGAAAATGCACTACAACTTTCAGCAGGTTATTTCGTTTGTGATAACTTACTTGTTGGTTTAAATTTTATGAATTCTGATATAGGCGGGTCTAATGATGTGCAGTATTGGAATGGTAGCTTTAAAGATAGAAGTCTTTTTGCTGAGTATGAATTTTGCAATAAATATGGAGTTGGCTTTTTAGCTAAAGCTGGTGTAGGAAGAATAAAATTTACTTCTGATGTAAATCGTCTGCTTGATGATGCTATCGTCCCTAATACTGGCTTTGAAGATGAAAATGCAAGCAAGTTAATGTATGGTGCAGGATTATCTTACAAGGTATATAAGTTCATTAAATTAAATATTGAGGTTACAAGAAATATTGTTAATCATGATGGTTTTGATGGATGGGATAATGGAACGAATAAAGATAGATATCTATACACATCCGCAGGATTAAGTTTTAATATTGGCACTAAAAATGAGATTTCACCAAAAGATAAAGGAGCGATTAGAGATATTCATCTTTTACTTCCTCTTTTATTAATTGCAATGTAGTTTTCAAAATAAAAACGATAGTAAATAAAAACCCACTCAATTGAGTGGGTTTTTTTATGGTGGGCCCAGCTGGGCTTGAACCAGCGACCCCTTGATTATGAGTCAAGTGCTCTAACCAGCTGAGCTATGGGCCCGTGAATATGAGAGCAATATTAAGCAATCATTTGGTATACCACAAATAATTAGCCTTTATTGTGAGGCGTAGGTCTTAATTCATTATTTAAATTAACAAAAACGATTTTTTCTATTGTAATAATTGTCTTTTCTGTTTTTTTTACTCTTGCTTCACATCTAAATGTAATAGAAGTAACACCAATTTGAACCATTTCTATTCCAATTTCAATAACATCTCCTAATCTTGCAGGAGATATAAAGTCTATTTCAGACATAAACTTAGTTGTAACTTTTTGGTTATCTAACTGGCACATAGCATATATTGCAGCTTCTTCATCAATCCACTTAAGTAATTGCCCGCCAAATAGGCTCCCTCCTGCATTTAAATCTTCTGGTTTAACAAGTTTTCTAGTTCTAAATTCCATAGCTATTTATTATTTAATTTCTTGACAAAGTTCTATTAATACACCCATAGATGATTTTGGATGTATAAAACAAATTAATTTATTATCTGCTCCTTTTTTTGGGGTTTCATTAATTATTTTGAATCCTTCTTTTTTAAATCTTTTTATTTCCGATAGAATATCTTCAACTTCAAATGCAATGTGATGAATACCTTCACCTTTTTTATTAATAAATTTTGAAATTGCATTATCTTCATTAGTACCTTGAAGAAGTTCGATTTTGGTGTCACCAGCTTTAAAGAAAGATGTAATTACTCCTTCTGAATCTACTGTTTCAGTTTTATATGATTGAGTGTTTAGTAATTTAGAGTAGATTAAATTAGATTCCTCTAAATTAGAAACAGCAATCCCTATATGTTCAATTTTTTTCATTTGATTTTAATGTTTCAATATCGTAAAGTTTTTTATATTCTCCATTTTTATTAATTAACATGTTGTGATTGCCCTCTTCAACAATTTCTCCATTTTTCATGACTATAATTTTATCAGAATCTTCGATACTTTTTAGTTTATGAGTAATAACAATTAATGTTTTTGAATTATCGATATTATTCAAAGTATTCTTAATATTTTTTTGTGATTCAGCGTCTAAGGATGACGTGGGTTCATCCAGGATTAAAATAGGGGATTTGCTTAATAAAGCTCTGGCAATTCCTATTCTTTGTTTTTCACCTCCAGATAAATTATTTCCCTGGTCTTTAAGAATACTATAATATCCATTTTCTAATTTTGAAATAAATGTATGAATATTTGCATCCCTTGCTGCTTGTTCAATTTCACGTATTGATGCATGATTATTTCCAATAATTAAATTATGTTTAATTGTCTCATTAAATAGCATGACATCTTGTGTAGCAACACTAAATAATGATTGGCAATCAATGTTATTAATATTATTTCCATCAACTATAATTTCACCTTTTTCACAAACATAGAATTTTAACAATAATTCCATAAGGGTAGATTTTCCTGATCCAGATTCTCCAACAATTGCTACTTTACTGCCTTTGGAAATGTGCATATTAATATTCTTAATATTTAGATCTTCATTATATTTAAAGAATACATCTTTAAATACAATTTCTTGTTTAAAATATTTAGTGCTTGGCAAATTTATTTTTTGATTATAATTGTTATTTAACAGCCTCAATACTCTCTCTGCAGCAGCAGAGCCTTTCTTTATTGAATAATATGCTGTTGTTAATGATTTTACTGGTGGTAGTATTTGAGAAAATATTACTAAAAAACCTATAAAAGCATCTGGTTTAAGCTCACTAGTAAGTACAATTTTTCCACCAAACCAAATAATCACAACCATAACTAAAGTACTTAACATTTCGCTTAAAGGAGAAGCTAAGTCTTTACGCCATAAAACATGATTATTAATATTTTTTAAATTTTCATTCTCAGCATGAAATACTCTAGATGTAAATATAGCAGCTTTAAAAGCTTTAATAATTTTTAAATTACTAATAGACTCTTCAATTATTGAAATTAAATCACCCATTTTATTTTGACTCAATAAAGAGTTTTGTTTTAATGATTTACTGACACTGGTTATAATTAATGCTCCTACAGGCAAAAAAATACAGCTAATTAATGTTAATTCAGGACTAATATAGATGAGACTTAATAGAAAAATAATTATATGCATAGGTTCCTTGATAAAAAATTCAAGGACCCCCATAATTGACCATTCTATTTCAGTTAAATCATTTGTCATGCGTGCAACTAAATCACCTTTTTTAAATTTGTAACTTAGTTTTAAGGGCATGCGTAAAATATTGGAATACATTTCTTTTCTAATGTCTCTAATAACATTATTTCTAATTGGTGTTAAAAAATACAGTGCTAAATATCTAGTTGAATTTTTAAGTATTGTGCCAATAGCCACCAATAAACATATAAATCCTAAAGCACTTAAAGCACCATTATTATCTAATAATGAATATATATATGAGTATAAATAATCTGTAAAATTTAATGAATTTAATTCAGTGACTGTATTTTCAGGAGGTTCAATAGTTCCGAATAATAGTCCAAGAATAGGAATCACAAGTGATATTGAAAACAATGAAAAGATAACAGATAAAAAATTAAAAAAGGTATTTAGAATCATTAATCCGTAATATGGATAGGAAAATTTTAAAATTTTAAAAGTAGTTTTCATAGCCTAAATATAACGCGAAGATACACATATATGGTATATCAATATGTATTATAATTGTATCTTTGGTGATAATGGAATCAAATAGACAAAAAAAAGTTGCCAGGTTATTACAGAAAGATTTATCTGATATTTTTCTAAACTTATCTCGAAGTAGTTATAAAGGAGTTATGATTACAATCACGCACGTTCTAGTTTCTAAGGATTTGTCTATTGCTAAAGTCTATCTAAGTTTATTCCCAGAAAAAAATAAAATGGATATTTTTCAGGATATAAAGCATCAACAAAATCTCATTAAGCATCAGTTATCAATGAAATTAAAAAATCAAATGAGAAAAACACCTGATTTAAATTTTTTTATTGACAACTCTCTTGAACACTATGATCATATAAATCAGATCTTGAAAAATATTTAAGTTGAATTACTTATTTCACATAGCATATAAATATTTATTTGCCATGAGGCAGAGAAAGGTAGTAAATATTATTACCATGGTTTCAATTTCTGGTGTTTTATGTGGTACCATGGCGATGGTAATTGTTTTATCAGTTTTCAATGGTTTTGACAATATTATACATGGTTTATATCAAAAAGTCGATGCTGATTTTAAGGTTGAATTAAAAACAGGAACATTGTTTAATGTAGATAACGATTTTATTTCTGGAATAAATAATATAGATGGCGTGATTTTTTGTTCAGAAATTTTAGAGCAAAAATTATTAGCTCAATATCTAGATTATCAATATGTTGTTGAAGCTAAGGGAGTTGATGAAAACTATATCCAAGTCAGTAATTTACATCAGAATATTGTTTTAGGTAATTATTTAGATGGAACTAACAACTTTGTTATTGTTGGGAATAAAGTTTTTAATCGCTTGGGATTAAGAGTATTAGATTTCGAGAATTCTTTAAAACTTTCTTTTTTTAAAGAAGAAAAAATGATGGACATAAATAGTTCTATGCATACACAATCATTTTATGCTACAGGTGTATTTAGAACAGATGTTGAAATTGATGAAACACATTTGGTTTTAAGTGTTCATGATTTAAGAAATTTTTTAAAAATCTCTAGACAATGTTCCTCAATTGAGATAAAAACAGATAAGAACGTTAATCCAAGTGCCATTCATGCTAGTTTAATGTCGTTTTTAGGACCAGACTATATTATAAAAAATAGACTAGAACAAAGACCGTTTGTTCATAAAATGGTGCGAACAGAGAAGATTGCAGTTTATATGATATTTTCATTTATATTAATCATATCCATGTTGAGTTTAATTGCAAGTTTAATTGTATTGCTCATGGAGAAGCAAAAAGATATTGATTTGTTACATTCTCTAGGATTAACTCGTCAAAAAATAAAATATATTTTTTTACTTATAGGTTGTTCCATTACTGTTATTGGAGGTGTTTTGGGTAGTTTTTTAGGTGTTTTTATTTGTTTTTTACAAGCACAATTTAAACTTATCCATTTAAATACTCAAATAGGAATAATTAGTGCATATCCTATTAAAGTCAATGTAGTAGATATCTTAATTATACAGATTATTGTATTATGCTTAGGTATTATTACATCTTTTTTAGTTTCAAAAAATAATAATTTTTATTTAGGCTATTAATAATTTTGATACGTTTTTTTAATCTCATTAATTATGTCTACTAATTCATCGTATTGCTCTTTTTGCACTAGTTCAGAACGGTGTTTCTTAATTTCAGGAAGTCCTCTAAAATAATTTGTATAGTGTCTTCGCATTTCAAGAATACCTAGCTTACTTCCTTTCCAATCTACAGATAATTTTAAATGTTCTAGTGCCATATCAGCTTTCTCAATAATAGATGGTTCTTTGATTGACACTCCTTTTGTTAAGTATTCTTTTATCTGATTAAAAATCCAGGGATTACCAATGGCAGCTCGACCAATCATAATGCCATCGACATTATATTTATTTTTTTTTTCCATTGCTGTCTTAGGGCATTGAACATCTCCATTGCCAAAAACAGGGATATGCATTCTTGGATTATTTTTAACTTCCCTAATAAGAGTCCAATCTGCTTCTCCTTTATACATCTGTTTTCTCGTTCGACCATGAATTGAAATTGCTTTTATACCTACATCTTGTAATCTTTCTGCAACATCAACTATATATTTAGTTTTTTCATTCCATCCTAATCGTGTTTTTACTGTTACTGGAAGGTTGGTTGATTTAACAATTTCAGATGTCATCTTAACCATTTTTGGAACATCTTGAAGTATGCCAGCGCCTGCTCCTTTACAAGCAACTTTTTTTACCGGACAGCCATAATTAATGTCAATTAGGTCAGGATTTGCGCTTGCAGCAATTTTAGTAGCTTCTTTCATTGACTCAATGTTATTTCCAAAAATTTGAATTCCAATAGGTCTTTCAAATTCAAAGATGTCTAGTTTTTGCACACTTTTCCATGCGTTTCTAATTAAACCCTCAGAAGAAATAAACTCTGTGAACATTATGTCGGCTCCTCCACGCTTACATAATTTTCGAAAAGGTGGATCGCTGACATCTTCCATGGGAGCAAGTAGTAACGGGAATTCACCTAGACTTAAGTCACCGATCTTAACCATAAAATTTTAATTAAATAAGAAAATTTATTTATTTTCTTTTCTAGTCGAGTAGTTTATTTTGTATGCCTGAGACTTTCTTAACTCTTGTTTAACATCGGAAACAATTCCCATTTTAACATCAACATCAGCTTTAATTGATGTTGTTAGTAATGGCACTTCTTCTTCTGCTCTTGTTTCTCGTTCAGCAATAATAAAGGCTTGAATGTCTTCAACTCTGGAATAAGAATCATTAAGTTGAATTTTGGCATCTTTCCCATACTTCATTTTTCTATTTTTACCTTTTGGGGAACCGATGTATATATATGAAACTAGTGATTTCCTTTCTAGTTTTTGAACTTCTGTGGCCTGAGGAAGTATATTTTCAACTAGCATTTCTGTTTCCCGCATTACCGTAGTTACCATAAAGAAGAATAATAACATAAATACAATATCAGGTAATGAGGCAGTTGATATTGGCGCTAGTTTACTATTTTTATTTTTTTTAAATTTTGACATATTGTTATTGTTTAAATGGTTCCGCTTCAGATATTTTCATTGGATACATTTTTCGAATAATTTTTTTCTTGTCTTTAGGAAGCTCAGTGTAGTTTAAATTATATTTTATCATGGCTGCTTCATTACGTAATTCATTATATGCAGCTGTAAGTTCATTTTGTACCGCTATATACATTTCATAGGAAGTACCTCGGCTATTTTGTAATGATATTATTGCTTTGTCCGGGGTGTCAGAAAGTTTGGGGTTTCGGCCATTGTTATTTAAAAATTCCTTTGCTCCTTGACGCAACTTTTCTATCTCTATTTCTTCTTCTTCAACTAGCAAGGCGTCCTTGTTGTTAACATATACTTCATAAATATTTCTATCATTACCTTGCATATCCTCTATTTCCTGTTCTTCATCTAGTACTGGTAGTTTTCTGGCAATACCTGTATCAACATCCATAGTCGTTGTTACTAGAAAAAATATTAATAGTAAAAAGGCAATGTCAGCCATTGAGCCTGCATTGATTTCAGGAGTAGATCTGTTAGTTCTTGCCATTGTTAAAGAATTTATGTAAAAATTCACTATATATAACAGAGATAATTGTGATCGCTGACAAGACATAAAATGTAATCAGACATCCACCAATTATTTTTGACATGTTAGAACTAATTAAAGTCCCATCACTATTTGTATACTCAGGAAGGACTTCATTAGATGCTATTAGTATTGATACAACAATAATTAAAACTAGGCTAATCAATGGACCAGCCATTTTTTTAATTTTCTTTGTATCATTTTTAATTTGTAATAATGGTGAGGCAATACATGCTAATGTTGCTCCCGCAATCATTATGTATGTTAAGATTAATCCAAAATCTGTCATAGTTGTGAGTTTTTTGTATCAGTAATTTATTTTTTTGATAACATATCTACTAATGCTATGGAAGCATCTTCCATTTTATTTACAATATCATCAATTTTAGATATTATATAATTGTAGAAAACTTGTAATATGATTGCAACTATCAAACCGAAGACGGTTGTTAATAATGCAACTTTTATACCTCCTGCAACCAATGATGGAGAAATATCACCTGCTGCTTCAATAGCATCAAATGCACCAATCATACCTATTACTGTTCCCATAAATCCAAGCATAGGAGCTAGTGCAATAAATAACGAAATCCAAGTTGTACCTCTTTCCAACATTCCCATTTGGACCGAACCATATGATACTATAGATTTTTCAACAGCATCAATTCCTTTGTCGGATCTCTCAAGACCTTGATAAAATATACTGGCAATAGGACCTCTTGTATTTCTACATACTTCTTTTGCTTTGTCAACACCTCCGTTTTTTAGTGCTTTTGCAATTGCAGCTAATAATTCTTCGTTATTAGCAGATCCTGCTGCATGTAGATAAATAATTCTCTCAATGCATAATGCTAATCCTAAAATTAATGTTAGTAGAACAATCCCCATAAATCCGGCACCTCCTTCAATAAATTTTGTCTTTAATACTTGATGAAAAGAAGGAGAAGATTTTGTTGTTTCTTCATTGGTATTTTCGCTCATTTCTTCAGACGCTTCTATGTTATCAGAATTTTCATCTGTCATAGTAGTGTCAGCAACTTCTTCTGTCATTGTTGTATCAGTAGTTGTTTCATCTTGAGCATAAGTTGATTGGAAACTTATGAATAACAAGGAAATTAAAAGTAAAAATCTAGCAGTCATGTTTTGTATTTTAAGTTAGTTTTTATAGTATTTCTATTTAATTATTTCAGCGGAGAGAAAGGGATTCGAACCCCCGATATGATTTACATATACACGCTTTCCAAGCGTGCGCCTTAAGCCACTCGGCCACCTCTCCAATTCCTCTCATTAAATCGCTTGGCACCGAAATTACAAAAAAAAACAAAATTATAGCGTATAAAACTTAATTTCTATAATATTGTAATTAAACTAAGCAACTTTTATAGAAAACAATTTTTCAATATTTTCATTCGTTCTTTCTGCGACTTCTTGGATTGTAATTTGTTTGATTTCTGCTATTTTTTCTGCTATTATAGGTAAAAACTTAGGCTCATTTCTTTTACCTCTCATTGGATGAGGAGCGAGATAAGGAGCATCGGTTTCTAAGATAATGTGTTTCAAATCTATTTTTTTAATTACTTCAAAAAGTTTAGAATTTTTGAATGTAATTATACCCCCTATGCCTAAGTACAAGCCCATTTCAATAATTTTCATAGCTTCTTCATAATTTCCAGAAAAACAATGAAAAACACCCTTTGTATTCTCAGATTTTTCGGTACTTAAAATATCATAAATCTCATTGAATGAATTACGAGAATGAATAATAATTGGTAGGTCATGTGTTTTACTCCAACCAATTTGTATTTTAAATGCTTCTTTTTGTTCGGCTATATATGTTTGATCCCAGTATAGATCGATACCTATTTCTCCAACCCCAATAAAAGGATATTGTGTAATATATTCATGAATTTTTTTTAATTCATCATAAAATTGACCCGTTACACTGCAAGGATGTAAACCAATCATAGGATAAAATAATTTCGGATTTCTTTTATGTAAATCAATGACATTAGGTAATGTATTAATGTCAATATTAGGCAATAAAAATCTATTTACCTTTTGCTGTTTGGCATTATCAATAACAATGTTAAGGTCATTGTTAAAATCTTCAAGATACAAATGTGTGTGCGAGTCTGTAAACATTAATTGGACCTAAAATTATAATTTTATTTAAATCGTTACTATGATTTTATGTTTTATTTTTAAGGAATGCAAAAAGTTTTGATCATAAGGTTTAGCTCATTAGGTGATATTGTATTAACATCTCCGATTATTCGTTGTGTAAAAAATCAAGTACATTGTAAAATTCACTTTTTAACAAAGGTTCAATACTCACAGATTTTAGATTCAAACCCACATATTGATAGGTTGATTATATTAAAAGATAATATTAATGAAACTATAAAAGATTTAAAGTCAGAAAATTACAGTCATGTCATTGATCTTCATAATAACTTGCGATCTTTCAGGATAAAAATACATCTAAGGGGTGTTGTATTAAATTACAAAAAACAAAAATTCAAACGTTTTTTATTATTATATTTTGGTTTAAATTCTTTAAAGGAACATGTAGTAGATCGATATTTTAATTGTGTGAAAAAACTAAATGTCAAAAATGATAATAATGGATTAGATTATTTTTTAAATAAAAAAACATTTGTTAATATTAAAAAACATGATCCTTTTTTGGTTTGGTGTATTGGTGCGAGTTTTGAGCAAAAAATATTATCAGTATCTCAGATAGTTAATGTTTGCAATAATTTGTCGGCTAGGGTTTTATTGATTGGCGGTCATCAAGAATTATCAAAAGGAGACTTGATTGTGAAAAAATCTACAAATACTAATATTGACAACTTTTGTGGAAGATTATCAATAGACGAGTCCGCATATTTAATTAAACACAGTAGTCTTGTTTTAACAAATGATACAGGATTTATGCATATTGCAGCAGCTTTCAAAAAAAATATTATTTCTTTTTGGGGTTGCACAAAACCTAGCTTAGGTTTTTATCCATATATGACAAAAAATAAATGTTTACATATTGTTTTCAATGAGTTTGCTAAGCCCTGTTCTAAACATGGTAATTTCTGTAGGATCCGAAAAGATGGTTGTATAAAGAATTTAAAATCAGAAAAGATTAATGATTCTATTTTAGAAGTAATGGGTGATTAGTTATTCGTTAGTATTTAGAATCCATGCACTAGACAATTTAGATTTAATATTAATTAATTCTTCATCTGCTTCTTTTTCTGTAAAAAAACTAGCAACACCCACTCTGATCAAACCGTATTTATTAGTCCCAATAACACTTGCAGATTTAAATCCTCTATTTTTTAATTGTTTGATATACGCATTGGCGTTTTTTCCCTCAGAAAAACTACCCACTATAATATGGATCTTTTTGGTTTTCTGAGAGACATTTTTTTTAGTTCGAAGTGTTTCTTCTTCGGAGAATTCAATTTTAATTTCGGGTTTTTTCTTATTAGAATTATCAGGCTTTGTTATAGATTCAATAGCATTCTTAAATCTGTTAGGAATGTCTACAAATAATAAAGTGTCTTGTGTGTCTTCCTTATTTTGTTCCAGATCATTATTTAAAATCACATACGGATCTATGTAAGTCTCTTCAAATACAAATAATGCTTCTTTCATTCTACCATTTTTTAACATCACCATAACTTTAGGAGATTCAGATGTTATTTCATTATAGACATTTGTTATTTTGTAGCAATCAGAGTACTCGGTTTCGTCCCAGTTTAAAAAACATAAATTACGTTGGGTGCGATCTTTCTCATCTTTCCAAATTTTTATTTGGACATCAATTCCAAACCCTTCTTTTAAGCATCTTTTTGTTGTAACATGGTAATTGGTTCCATTGATTTTATATAAGTCAGGGTCTACTTTTGATGCCTGCACAGTGTATATCCCAGGTTTTTCTCTTCCTAAGCTATCAATATCTGATAATGTAGTTCTTGGTGTGTAATTGTTTGTGTTTAAAGGATTAAGATTAAATAAAAGTGTGTTAGAAAGATTCGTGTTTAGAGAAAATATTGAGATGCATATAAGTAGTATTATGGCAGCTGCTGCAGATGTGCTAAAATTATACTTGGTTTTATTTTTTAATTTGGCAAGTTGAAAACTTTTTAAGCCATATGCGTGTTGATTAAAATTAAATATAGAATCAGAAATAAATTCTAGTTTATTATTTTCATTTAATTGAATAGTGCCAATATTCTGAAAGAAGATAGACTTTTTCTTTTGTAGTTTGAGTTTTGCTTTTCGACTGAATTTCATTATTTCTAAACAAGCTTCATCATAGCTTATGTTTTCGACATTTGCTAGATAGTTAGCTAATAATCCATCATTTTGAATTAAATTTTGATTAAAAGAAATAATCTTAGATGGCGGGTGGATCGTATTTGTGATCTGATTGAGGTATGCGTCACGGTGGTTTAATATAAAGCCTCCTAATCCTGTAATTATAACACAATCATAATGTTTTAAAAGGTGGAAAACATGCTTTTCAATAGGGAGATTCATAATTCAAATTATGTATATATAAATATAGTAAAATAAAATTTTTTTATTTGTTTTTTTGTATAACTTTTTTTAAATCAGTGATCGTATTTATTGAGGTTATATTTTCTTGAATAATAGAACATGTTATTTTATAATTATATTCCATCCATCTTAATTGTTCAAGACTTTCTTTTAATTCTTGTTTTGTAGGTTTTAAATTAGCTATGTTAAGTAGGGTGTGTTTAGTATAACCATATATGCCAACATGCTTGTATAATGTTGTAGTATCAATAAAATTTGACTTATCTCTTGAAAATTTTATTGCAATTTTATTATTGTTGAAGTATGTTTTAACAACAGATTTGTCATTAACTTCTTCCTCCTGTAAATCAGATACAAGTGTTCCTATTTTATTGTCGGATTTTATTAAATCAATAACGTTAATCAAATGTTTTTTTTGTATAAATGGCTCGTCACATTGAATATTAATAATAATATCTTTATCATCTATGTGATCCTCCATTGTTGTAATTAATTCTGCACATCTTTCGGTTCCATTTTGACACTTTTTTGATGTTATAATACATTCAGCTTCAAAACTTGACGTTAATTCATAAATTTTTTCTGAATCGGTTGCTATAAAAATATTATCAAATAATTGCGAGCTTAGAACGGCTTCATATGTTAATTGAATTAATGGTTTGCCATTAATTTGAATTAATGGTTTCCCTAACAATCTTGTTGATTGATATCTAGCAGGGATAATACCAATAATTTTCATGTTATGATTTTATTTTCAACTTCAAAGAAATAGTTCTAGGGGCTCCTAGGTCAGCGACCCGATTTATATATTCTCTATTTAGAATATTATCAATAATTAATGATAATGTCATCTTATCAGATACTTTTTTGCCAATACGCCAATCAAAAATTAAATCACCGTTTAAAAATCGATTATTTGATTGAACTATACCCAGGTCAAATATTACAGGAGCATCATTTGTTCCTCCAACTTCATTAAATAAACCATAGGAAAATACAGCATCCATATTTTGCATAGCTGAATTGTATCTAGTGCTTAATCCTGTTGAAATGCCATTAGGATATTCTAGATTAATATCAAACTTAACTAAATGTTCATGGCGATATTTTAAAATGTCCCCACTATTGTTATAACTTGCTCCAGTTGGATTATAATTAGGATTTAAAATGGTTCCCTCATCATCTAAGAATTCATTGTCATCATAGGTGTTGTAATTAATAGAAACGAGATCTCCTTCTGCATTAATATACTCATAATAAGTTTCATTAGGGTTTATGATAACTGGCTTTGCAAATGTATAGCTAGCTAATAAATTAACACCGATTTCACCAATTGTACCCTCTCCAATCAATGATGTTTCAAATCCAGTAATTCGTGTTTCACCAATGTTTACACATTTAAATCCAATCCCAAAAAAATTACTTAAAGGGTCATCGGGGTTCGGAAGATCCCATTGCCCAAAAGTAAATTCAATCATATCATGATAGTGCATTATGAATCCAGCAAAATCTAACATTCCTTGCCATTCACCAATCTTTATTACTTGTTTTAGTCCCAATTCCGCACTCCAGCCATATTCCGCTGTTAAGTCCGGGTTGGGATAAACATACACGGGATGGTAGTCGGTTTTCACAAAGGACTCCATTATAGTTGGATATCTATATCCTTGGCCGATTGAACCTCTTAAAAAGGTTGTTTGAAATAATCTATAATTAAAACCAGATCTGAGTACTGGTATTGTGAATATTTCATCTTGAAAATGTAGTTGTTCAACACGTGCTCCCAGAGAAAGATTAAGTCTTTTATATTTAAGGTCTAATTGTGAATATGCGCTATAATTAAACATTTCTTTAGTTGGAGATATGCCACCTCCGCCATAAACAGCGTCATAATCACCTTTAATATAACTTGAAGTTAAACCTGATGTGCTGACGATATGCCCGTATTTCATTTTCCATGTTTTTTGAAATTGGTATTCATTGTAAAACACAGTTGAGTACCCTTCTTCCTCATCAAATGGTTTATAATCATCTTTAAAAAATCGAGATTTTAAAGAGTGTCTTGTATTATTATTAGGGTTAATATACTTTATATGTGGGTCAATTGTGTACATTACTTGTGTCCATAGGGCCGGAGTATCCCCTTCGGGCACACCAATTGGAGTGAATCCTATAGAATCACTAGCAAATATTAGGGATTCATATTGATGTAGATACATTATATTTCCGTTTACTCCGATTGTTAGTCCTGGGTATTCTATAGGGTTGCGTTCAATATTAAAGTTAAATCTGGCCCACTTCTCACTTACAGGAAGTATTTGCCCAAAACGAGAGGAAGTACTATCTGTAACATATCCACCTTTATACCCATCATTTGTGTAAATATTTCCTCCAAGAATAATACCCGTATTGTTTTTATATTGGGCATAGCTAAAAGAACTTCCGGTAAATTGTCTTGCTTCATCTCCCCACCAATGTAGCCCTTCTCTTGAGGGTTTGTCATAAAAGCCAGAGAAGAATGATAGGTTTACTTCAGGATCATCTCCTTTGGGGTACGCAGTACGCACATTAATTACGCCATTTAAGGCGGATGATCCAAATAATACGGATGAAGCTCCTTTTATGACTTCAATCTGAGAAATGTTTTCCATGGGAATCATATTCCACTCTACAGTTCCTCTATCACCACTAAGTAACGGCATGTCATCAATCATAACTAATACACGACTTCCAGTATTATAACTCCATCCACTTCCTGCTCTTATATTAGCTTGTCCATCAACCACTTGAACACCAGGGCTTTGGTTCATTAGGGCTCCCAGATCTACGGTGTTTTTATTTTCTATTAAGTCGGTTTTAATAATGTCCATCGATACAGTGACCTCTTCTAATTTTTGTTCAAACTTACCAGCTGAGACTACTACTACATCAATTTCTGTGTTGCTACTTTCAAGGAGGAATGTTTCATATGTCGATTTGTCATCTTTAATTTCAATTTGATGGACTTGCTTTTCATATCCAATATAAGATACGGAGACTTCATAGTTACCGCTTAGTAGATTATTGATTTTGAATTCTCCTTGTAAATTTGTTGCTGTACCTAATATATTATAAAGTTGATTTCTTATGCTATTTGACGACGTGTCAGATAAGTTTTTGATTGTAATATTAACACCAATTAAAGGAGAATTACTGGATTTTTCTAATACTTTTCCCTCCAGGGATCCTATTTGTGAAAGTGTAATTTTAAACACAAAAAAAAGAGCAATTAACAGAAGTTTTTTCATAATTTAGCTAAAATCAATTTTGGCAAATATAGTCATATTTTAAACTTTTGTAATTAAAGTGAATTTTATCAAAAATATAATTAGATTTGCTTCAGTATAATAATGTTGTAAAACTTAAAAAATTTATATTAATATATGTCTTATTTAGAAGAATTAATCAATTATTTAAAAAATAAAAACCCCAACGAGCCTGAGTTTGTGCAGGCTGCTGAAGAGTTTTTAGAAGCAGTTGTGCCATTTATTTCTAATCATAAGAAGTACGACGGGACAAATATTTTACATAGGATTATTGAGCCCGAAAGAATTGTTATGTTTAGAGTTCCTTGGTTGGATGATAAGGGTAATCAGTGTGTAAATCGAGGTTATAGAGTTGAGTATAACTCAGCTATTGGCCCATATAAGGGAGGTTTAAGATTTCATCCCTCTGTTAATTTGTCAATTTTAAAGTTTTTAGGATTTGAACAAATATTTAAAAATGCACTAACTGGGTTGCCAATGGGTGGAGGTAAAGGTGGTTCTGATTTCGACCCGAAGGGTAAGTCCGATAATGAAGTTATGAAATTTTGTCAGTCATTTATGTTGGAATTATCTAGACATATTGGCCCTAATACAGATGTGCCTGCTGGAGATATTGGTGTTGGTGGTCGAGAGATAGGTTACATGTTTGGACAATATAAGCGCATAAAAAATGAGTTTACAGGTGTTTTAACTGGTAAAGGTGCTAATTGGGGAGGGTCATTAATTCGTCCAGAAGCCACAGGATATGGCCTAATTTACTTTTTAGTAGAAATGTTATCTGCTCAGGATATTGATATTCGTAATAAGAGTGTTGCTATATCTGGTTCGGGAAATGTGGCACAGTATGCTTGTAAAAAATTAATTGAATTGGGTGCCAAGGTTATTACCTTATCAGATTCTTCAGGGCACATTTATGACCCCAACGGTATCGATTCTAAAAAATTAGAATATGTATTTGAATTAAAGGGCGTGCGTAGAGGAAGAATCTCGGAATACGCAGATAAATTTGATTGCAGTTTTTCCAAAGGAACTCCTTGGGGTGTTCCATGTGATATTGCGCTACCATGCGCCACTCAAAATGAATTAACACATTCAGATGCACAAAAATTAATTCAAAATAATTGCTTGGCTGTAGCTGAAGGTGCTAATATGCCCTCAACAGCTGGTGCTATTAATGAATTTCAAAAAAATAAAATTTTATTTGCCCCAGGAAAGGCTTCAAATGCAGGCGGTGTTGCAGTGTCAGGTCTTGAAATGTCTCAAAATTCTTTAAGAATGAATTGGCCTAGTGAAGAAGTAGACAATAAGTTAAAAGAGATTATGAAAAATATTCATTCAATATGTGTTAAATATGGTAGCCAAAAAGATTACATTGACTATGTTAAGGGAGCAAATATTGGGGGATTTATTAAAATAGCTGATTCAATGCTTGATCAAGGATTAGTATAGTTACTGTTATTATGAAACATTCTACAGAAGATTTTTTTTCAAATATAATTTCAGAAACTAAAAAGCAAAATTTATATAAGGATGAAAGAGTTATCACCTCTTCACAATCTTCTTCAATTCAGGTAAATAATGAAAGAGTTATCAATTTATGTGCAAATAATTATCTGGGACTTTCTTCTCACCCTGAGATTATCAATGCTGCCAAATCTACATTAGACACACATGGTTTTGGAATGTCCTCGGTTAGATTTATATGTGGAACTCAGGATATTCATAAGAAATTAGAAAATACTATTTCAAATTATTTATTAAAGGAAGATACTATATTGTATGCGGCTGCATTTGATGCAAATGGGGGATTATTTGAGCCATTATTAAATCATGAGGATGCAATTATATCAGATGAGCTAAATCATGCTTCGATAATAGATGGTATAAGATTATGTAAGGCCCAACGATTCAGATATAAAAACTCTAATATGTTGGATCTAGAAGATAAATTAAAAGATGCACGTAATTCTAGATTTAAAATGATTGTTACTGATGGAGTATTTTCTATGGATGGTTCAATAGCTAAACTTGATCAAATATGTACTCTGGCTAAAAAATACAATGCTTTAGTTATGGTTGATGATTGTCATGCAACAGGATTTATTGGGCCAACTGGTCGAGGTTCTGCTGAACATTGTAACGTGTTAGATAGAGTCGATATTATTACTGGAACTCTAGGAAAAGCATTAGGGGGAGCGATGGGGGGATTTACATCCGCTTCAAAAACAATTATTGATATTTTAAGACAAAAATCTAGACCATATTTGTTTTCAAATTCGTTAGCTCCGTCCATTGTAGGTGCTGGAATAAAAGCATTTGAATTATTAGATCATTCTGATGCTTTGAGACAGAAATTAAATAAAAACACGATTTATTTTAGATCAAAAATGGTTGATTTGGGTTTTGATATTTTACCTGGTGTTCACCCAATAGTGCCTATAATGCTGTATGATGCTAAAATTGCTCAAGATTTTTCTAGAAAACTACTTGAAAAAGGAGTTTATGTAGTTGGTTTTTTCTTTCCTGTAGTTCCAAAAAAATTAGCTAGAATTAGAGTTCAGTTATCCGCGTCACATTCGATAGATCAATTAGATTTTGCTTTAAATGCATTCGCAGAAGTAGGACAAGAATTAAAAATTATTTAATTCACCTCTTAAAAAAAATGATTACTTTATTGATTGTAAATTAAAAAATGTTACATTTGCAAACCATTTTTGACTGTTATTGATTATTTAACAGTTTGATTGGATATTATAAAAGTACGTTTACAATGGCAAATTATAAAGATAAATATATCACAAAATCAGCTACTCCTAAAGACATTAAAAAGGATTGGGTTTTAGTTGATGCAAATGGCGCTTTACTGGGAAGAATGGCATCCAAAGTTGCAAAAATTATTAGGGGTAAATATAAAGCAAACTATACTCCTCATATGGATTGCGGAGATAATGTTGTTATTATTAATGCAGATAAAATTAAATTATCAGGTGATAAGTTAAATCAAAAAAAATATATTAGCCACACTGGTTATCCAGGTGGTCAAAGGGCTATTGTTGCAAAGGATTTACTTGCAAAACATCCTACTAGATTAGTAGAGAAAGCAGTAAAAGGTATGTTGCCTAAAAATAAATTAGGTCGTGCAATAAATAAAAATTTATATGTTTATGCTGGAGATAATCATAATCAAGAAGCTCAAAAGCCTAAACTAATTAATCTTGACGATATTAAATAAATTATGGAAAAAATTCATTCACTAGGCAGAAGAAAAACGTCAGTTGCTAGAGTGTATTTACAGTCTGGCAAAGGGAAAATAGTTATAAATAAGAAAGACTATAAAGATTATTTCCCTACAATGTTATTACAATCTAAAGTAGAACAATCTCAAAATACAATAGCATCATTTAAAGATTTTGATATCAATATCAATGTTTTTGGTGGAGGTTTAACGGGTCAGGCAGAGGCTATCCGTTTAGGAATTGCCCGGGCGTTGGTAAAAATGAATGAGGATAACAAAAGCCTTCTTAGAAAAGAAGGTTTAATTACAAGAGATCCAAGAATGGTCGAAAGAAAGAAACCTGGACAAAGAAAAGCTAGGAAAAAATCACAATTCTCAAAAAGATAATTTTATGGCAATAGATGTAAAAACATTATTGAAAGCAGGTGTTCATTTTGGTCACTTAACAAGAAAAAGACATCCAAATATGAGTCAATATATTTTCATGGAAAAAAATGGGACTCATATATTAGATTTAAACCAAACGGTAAGTAAATTAGATGAAAGTACACAGGCTTTAAGTAAAATAGCTAAAACAGGAAGAAGGATACTTTTTGTTGCTACAAAAAAACAGGCAAAAGATATTCTTGTGAAGCATATTAAGCCTTTAAAAATGCCATACATAACAGAGAGGTGGCCCGGAGGTATGTTAACAAATTTTGTTACTATTAGAAAAGCGGTTAAAAAAATGACTGCTATTGATAAAATGAAGGAGGATGGTACCATTTTAACATTATCTAAAAAAGAAAGATTGCAATTAGATAGAAAACGAGAAAAGTTAGAAAAAGATTTAGGTAGCATTTCAGATATGAATAGGTTGCCAGGTGCAATTTTCCTTGTTGATATTGTAAAAGAGAAAATTGCACTCTTAGAAGCAAAAAAATTAGGAATACCAACATTTGCTATGGTTGATACTAATTCAGACCCTACTCTGGTTGATTTTCCAATTCCTTCTAATGATGATGCTTCAAAAAGTATAGATATAATTTTATCATGTGTCGCAGAAAGTCTTAAAGAAGCATTTCAGGAACGTGAGATTCAAAAGAAAGCACAATCAAGTGCTGAAAAAAAAGAAAAGAATCCATCTGTAAAGAAAACAAAATAAAATAATTATGACACAAATTACCGCTAAACAAGTAAATGAGTTAAGGAAGCAAACAGGTGCAGGTATGATGGATTGTAAGAAAGCATTAGTTGAAACAGGTGGAGATTTTGATAAAGCCATAGATGTATTAAGAAAAAAAGGTCAAAAGGTGGCTGCTAAAAGAGCGGACAGAGAAGCAGCGGAAGGTGTTGTACTTG
>CEWO01064590.1_pt1 | contig 21274 bp, 31 predicted proteins | sample 361561 | NCBI WGS metagenome assembly CEWO01 (sample SAMEA2623627, study PRJEB7988) | marine metagenome | isolation source: saline water (ENVO:00002010), including
GCAGTCAGGAAGGACATCTCACCATATACTCCAAGAGCATCGGAGACTGGGACGCCAACTCCTGCCTTACCAGAGAACTGGGTGTCAGTGTCTTCGCCATCAACAGCTACAATTGCAGGGCCAGCCTGAACATAGTAGGAAGCAGTTCCTGCTTCTCCTTCAAAACCTACGTGCAGGTCTGTGGTAGCAGCGGTGTAATCATCACCAACCCAACCAGCATTAGTTTCGATGTTGACATAGGGTCCAGCAAAGGCAGCGCCTGCGGACACAGAAAGAGCAGCAGTTGCTGCGAATACGGATTTGAACATTTTTTGTTTACCTTTTTGTCTCGTAGAGATTAACCTACGGATGTTAAGAGACTCGACTTGTCTCTGATTTTATCATTTAAAACCTTGCTCAAGTTTGCGGAGATTCGGTTCTATTACTTAGTGTTAAGATAACCCCTAACACAAGTATATTTATAATATAGCAGACCCTATAGGATCTGTCAAGTCCCCTCAGCATATGTTGGAGGACTCTCCTGTTTTGGTGATGGTTCCACTACCCTGCCAAGATATGGATCAAAATCCATCAGCTGATCAACAGTCATCTGGCATCCTTGTTGCTGCCAGTAGTTTAACTGAGAGTCATAATTGCCCTTATGGAAGACATCAATATGTTCAGGGTGAATACTAGAACCTAATTCAATACGATAAAGCAAAAGAGGAATAGAATAAGCATTGCCTGAGTTATAGAGGAGATCATCAGCAACAGGACGTGGTCTGACTCCATTATCAAGTTTGTACTTATCTCCCTTGCAATGAAGATCAATCATCTTCTTAGCATGATGTCTTGTAATAAGGTAACAAGCAGTAGAAAACTCATTCACAAATCTTTTATGAATCCTTACATGAAGATCACCAGTACATATGATAGCAATCTGAACTACATCCCAATCATATGGAATTTTGCAGAACCAGTCCTTCCAAGTAAAGTTCCAGAAGCGAACTAAGTCTAGATTGCAATCATCTTCCATTATGATTGCATATGGAGATTCACTATTGTAATAGAAATCCTTAATTGCTTTGAGGTGAGAGGTAGTACAACCAATCTCACCAGAACTCATAAGGTCTGGATACCTACCTTTAAGTATATCTCCAAGGTCATCTTCTCTGCCATCATAAGCAGAGATTCTCTTGTAGTTTTCAATCTCCCAATACTTAAACTGATCCTTCATGTACTCCCATCTCTCAGGTTGTCCATCAAGATTGATACAATAGATAGGACCAATTCCTTTCAACTTGTATACTGATTTGTTTTTATCTCTATCCATGAATCACTTTTTCAATGTTTGGCAGGAAGTATTCACTTAGCATTCTAGACCATTCAAACTGTTTTGCATAGTCCAGAATCTCATCTCTATTGTTTACTGAGTATTCTCTGTTCTCAATAATCCTTTGTTCCACATATTCTAGATTATCAATCTTATTTTCTGGAATAACTGTGATGAACTTCTTGGTGGTATCTAGGTTGGCAGTAGCCCATTCACTAATAACCACTCCTAGACCAGCAGCAAATGCTTCAGGACAGACTAGAGGGTGGGCTTCACCATCAGATAGGAGGACAAGGTTACCATAGGAACTTAGCATCCTGTGTAGTTTATCCTTATCCCACTCTCCCAAGTAGTTCTTTGCCTTATCAAATCTATTATCAGCAATGTTACCAGCATACCAGAGAGAATCAATACTTTGAAACAAATGTTGTCTCTTTCTAGAATCTACTTTAGCAAGGTAGATGGATCTATCCCTGTTATTTGGTTCATGTGTTACCTTAAACTTACTTAAATTTACACCATTGGGATTTAGAAACAATCTATCCCTAGGAATACCAGCAAGATTGTGGTAGACATCATTAATTCCCTCAGATAATCCAAAGACATTAGGTTTGATTCTAGTAAACTCATCAAATACTCTCTGTTTATATCCACCCATCATTTGAGGACGTTCAATATAAGCAAAGTGAGTGGTTACAGCACAGGGATACTGAATGTATGGATATAATGGAACCCAATCATCATAATTGATATGAACAAAGTCAGGACGAAACTCATTGATCATCTGAATGATCTGTCTAGGGTCTCCCACATTGATAATCTGAGCACTATGACCTAACTGTCCTAGTGCAACCTTCATGTCCCATATTAGGGATTCAACAGCACCCCATCCCTTAGGTGGGATGGCAGTGTTAGGTCCAATAATACTGATATTCATTTGATAATGCTTTCTACATTTTTCACATACTTGTCAATCAAAGTAGTCAATGAGAATGTTTTCATCCCATACTCTCTAATATCTTCTCTGTTGGTGCATGAATATTCTCTATTCTCTTTGATCTTTTGATTGATATAATCAAAGTCATTCAGATACTCATCAGGGATCACAGTAATGAACTCTTTGTCTACATCAAGTTCAGCAGCGCTATGACGTGAAATTACTACACCAAGTCCAACTACCAATGCTTCTTTGATAGCAAGAGATGTTCCATTCTCACCATCAGAGAGTAGAACCATATTAGCATACTTGGTCAGATCTCCACATAGTTGATCTCTTCCCCACTCACCTTTGTAACTATCTCTATTCTTATCAAACAGGGTTCCAGGTTCAAACTTTCCTACAAAGTCAACACCAATCAAATCTTGATATGTGTCTTGTTTCTTTCTAGCAGAGATCTTACCCAAATAGATTGACCTATCAGTGTAAGTAGACTCTTTATCATATGTGAACTCAGGATCATTGGTTCCTTCCATCAACCAGAAGAGTCTATCCTCTTCCCATTCATGCTTTTTATACCACTCAACATCCTTAGGTGATACAGCAAAGTTATAATATTTTTCCCTATTCTGAATCATCCAGTCAGCAACTCTCCAATATCCATCCTTTTTGTGCCAGTCAGGTTGGTCAATATACGGATAGTGGCTGCTGAATAGGATAGGACACTTCACCTTCCCATAAAGAAAGTCTATCACAGGATAGAACATATCATAGTGAATATGAATTACATCATAGTCACCTTCAAGACATTCCTTAGCAATCTCATTCATATCAGGAACATTGATAATATCACCTTCATGACCCATTTCACCTAATACACATGCCCTGTCCCACATCTGTCTTTCCAGAGCGCCCCAACCATCAGGTGGAATAGGCATTATGCCTGGTCCAACTAAACAGATCTTCATTTCAAATTTCTCCAATAATCAAGAGTATCATTAATAGTTTCTTCTAGTGAGATCTTAGGTTCCCATCCTAGAAGTTCTTTTGCCTTATTTATATTTCCCCAGATAATTGGTTCATCAGTAGGTCTGAATAGACTTTCATCCTGATGGATATCTCTATCTCCTACAATCTTACGAATGATTTCAGAGACAGCATATGTATTTGTTGCACCTAGATTTATAGTAGTATTCTTAATTCCTTCACATAAAATTAATCCCTCAACAAGATCTCTAACATCTACAATAGACCTAATTGCATTAAGGTTACCAACAGGAATAGATTCCTCACTAGTCACAACTCTTTTGCAGACATCAGAAATAAGATCAGCAGTCTTCCTAGGACCAGTACAGTTGAAAATGCGAACATTCACATAGTCAATACACCCCATCTCATAGTAATTCCTAACTAAATGTTCCTGAGCCAACTTACTTGTTCCGTATGGAGACAAGGGTTTAGTAGCAGACTCTTCATCAGGTGGGACAGACCAATCAATATCACCATACACTGCAGATGAAGATGCATTAATAATAAGAGGTCTATGTTTTAAGACTCTACATGCTTCTAATAGATGTTGAGTTCCAATGATATTTGTTTTGAGTGTATGTTTTACAAACTTGAATGAAACATCTGGTCTGCTCTGCGCAGCAAGATGAAAAATGACATCAGGTTTGAATAATTCAATAGACCTGAGTGTGCTTGAAAAAGAAGTAAGATCTAGTTGGACTTGATCATCCAACTCTTCCATATACTTATCTCTATCATCAATAGTTGGTTGGTGATATGTTGCTAGTACATCACATCCTTTCTGTTTCAAACACTCATGCAAATGAGTGCCCATCATTCCAGCAGCACCTGTAATTAGGTATTGAACCATGACTTAAATTTCTCCAATCTTTCTGGGGTTCCTATGTCGAACTTTTTAGAATGTATGACCTCATAGGAAAGGTCTATATTGGGTAGTATATCATACTCTATGCTGATAGGGAAACCAAAAGGTAGATTTAAATCTTTCTTATAGAACTTGTAGATACCAACATTGACTAATTTATTTTTTCCCACTGCTTCTTGATTCTTTTCTACAAACTTTTTAACTTTACCATCCTTTCCCTCAACATATCCCTCATCACCCATAATTGTTTCTTCACTTACAAAAATGGTAGTTGAATTAACATCCACATTGATGTCATCAGCAAAGAATGTATCACCATTCATGACGTAAAAGGATTCTGGTAGATCAACTTTCTTTAGCCAACCACCAGTTCCTGTGAGATATCCCTCATTGAAGACTTTGCAATTGAATCCTTTATACCATTCAGCATTTAGTTCTGAGCATACCAAAGTAATATCAAAACCTGATAGATTTTCTATGACTCTTTGTAAGAATCTCTTTCCATGGATATCTACAAGAGGTTTGGGAGTATCTCCTGTGATTGTTTTGAGTCTAGTTCCTCTCCCTCCAACAAGAATATAAAGTTTAATCCCCTTTGATAACTCTGTAACTATCATCTTCAAAATGTTGTGTAGAAAATTCAAACAATTCAGTATCCTCAATTGCTTTCATCTGGTGTCTCATACCAACAGGAACATGAAATTTCTCACCTTCATATAGAATTATGGTTCCTGCTGTATCGATATCATCTGTATATCCATAAGTAATAAAAATTTTACCACTCTGGACATAGAAAACTTCATCTTTGATCTTATGATAGTGATAAGAACACTTCAATCCTTTCTGAAAGAATAACAGTTTGCCACAGTATTCTTTTTTATTGACTATCCATTTCTCATATCCCCATCCCTTTTGATGGATTTCTATTGCCTCCATACATCTACTCCATGTTTTACAAACTTAAATGGAACAATCCTACCTTTCTCTCTTTTCTTTAATGCTGATATCAATTTGTGTCTATTCTCAAATTCAGTAAAGAGGACCATATGCCCTCCACCACCAGCACCAGAAATCTTGGCAGCAGTTGCTCCATTAAGCATAGCATATTCATAAGTATCTATTAGAGCAGGAGAACCCACTTTACTGCTAGTCTGCAATTTCAATTTCCAATACTCATTCATGAGTTCTGACAACTTCTCTACATCACCAACTAGAAGACTTCTCTTGAACTCTATACACGCTTCTTTAATTTTGTGAGTAACCTCAATAGTTTTTTCATTTTTATCTAGATTATCAGAAGTTGCTTCAATGATCCTAGCATCAGTTCTAGGTGATCCCACATAATATAGAACAGTATTCATTTCCAACATGTTCTGTGTCTTGTGATTCAATCTTAGAGGATTCACAATAGTTCTGCCATCCTGTAAGAACTCAATATAGTTGAACCCACCAAATGCTGCTGAGTATTGGTCTTGCTTACCACCAGGCAAGTCACATATCTCTCTTTCAATCTTCAATGCAGTAGATGCTATTTGATATTCATCATAAGGAATACCATAGTACTCACTGATAGCACTCACTAGTGCTACTACAAGGGCACTAGAACTACCAAGACCACTGCCAGGAGGTGCCTCAACATAGGTTGTAATCTTTATAGGTTCTCTGTCTATATTGGAGGTTAGATACTGATATGCATTGATAAGAAGACTCAACTTAGAGTCAGTATACTCTCCTCTCATAAAACTATCTGAGTATACATCATAGTTTTCACACACTCCTAGGTCAATACTATTGAACACCCAATGTTTGTCCCTACAATCACAGATGTATGGTTCTATCTTACAATAAGCATACTGATCTATGGTGCCACTCAGTACTACTCCACCATAGTTATTCCAATAGGGGCTGAGATCTGTTCCTCCACCAGCAAGACCAAGACGAAGGGGTGCTTTTGCAAATACAGTCATACTACTCTTTGATATAACAGACTTTTTCTAACTCTTTAACCACATTTGGTTCTAGACCTCTTGTAATATCACTGGTATAGAACTCCTTGATATCATTATGAAACAAGAAAACTTTCTCAAACTCAACATCATCAGGGTTCTTACCATAGAAGTTTCCATTCTCAAATTTGAGAGGCATCTGATTATGATTAGAACTATGATTCATAGATCCATTAGCAAACTTATAGTTGCCTTCCTTATACAAGGATAGAGCCAACAATAGTTCATCAGTTATACCCTCAGGACACTGACCACCTACAAAGATAGCATCAAACATCTCAGAAAATGTCTTGAAGATGTCATCATGAACTCCCTTCTTAAACAAAAACACACCTGATGCAATGTATCTCTGATATGCATTGCTCTCATTAAGATAATCTTTGATAGATGGAGTGTATACTCTTACCTTATTAAAGTAATCTTTAACATCATTCAACCACCAGTGTGCGCAGATAAGAAACTTATCTTCAGAATATTCAATGAGTTCATCTATTCTATCATTTACAATCACTGTATCAGTATCCATATAGATGCAGTAATCAGTTTCAAGAAACTCATAAAGATGATATCTCATCTTCCAGATGTGTGGTTTGAACCACTCATCACCTTTTCCTTCTTGGACAGGATAGTGAATGATTCTCACATTCTCTTGTTCATCAGAGTCACTGAGTCTGCCATCAGCATCCAGAATGAGAATCTCATGGTCCTGTTTGATCCTTTCCAAGGATCTCAAAGACCTTAATAAATTCTCATAATGCTTATCTGACCCACCAACAATATAACCAAATGTTATTTTAGACATTACTCAGGTTTGATATAGGACCAACTCTTATATGAAGCTTCTGAAGTCATCCAGATATCCTGAACAACGTCTGCAAAGTATTCTTCCAGAGCACCTTCAACATCAAAGAATTCATATGCTTCATTGTTGGGTTCACAGAAACAATCATGTCCTGAAATGATACCACCCTTCTTAAGTTTAGGATACCATGCAGTAATATCACTCAACACTGCTTCCTTAGTATGATCTGCATCAATATAGATCCAATCAAAGTATTCATCTTCAAACTCTGCTGCTCTCTCCACAGAAGCACCCTGGCATAATGTAACCTTAGGATTACTACCATATCTTTCAATGACACGTTTGTGTCCACGCTCCACCTGTCCATCACGATTACGAAAGTAATCATCATTACCATCTGTTGACCAGAGATCAACACAATAGAACTCAGAAGTTACAGATTCGAGTTGAGGATAGTAGATATCAAGATAACCACCATACTCTACACCAATTTCAACAACCTTAAGATCAGTCCTACCATCAGTAGCAAGACTATCTTTGATTACTGTAGGTAGATGTTCACGTTGAAATTCAAAATGTTTGTAGCGAGGATCAATCTTAAATCCAAATGGGTTGTTCATTTTTTTCTCCTAGATCAGTTTCAATAAACCTTGTGCACGATTGACAAATGTATGTTCTTTACGAATCACATTCATCTGATGTTGAATCCTATCAATATCATTCTTATGTTCCAAACCAAGTTGGAATAGTTCTGGGATGCTCTCAGAATATAGAACAGAATCATCAATAAATTCTTGACTAATCTTTGAGTTTGTCATACCAAGTTGACCAAAACTAATTGCTTTCATCAACCTACATCCAATGTATCCCCATTTCTTATGAGTCCTGTTTCTAAAATCAGGACACATAAAAGATTGTTGTGTGAGTTTTACATTATCCTCCTCACTTAAAGGATTTTGCCATGGGTCATTGACAGCAGTCTTCACTCCTATTTTAGCACAACATTCTGCAAATTGCTGAATGTATTCTGCATTGGCAAACCTACCACTACTAGAAATACTTCCTAGAAAGTTATAAGTATCAGACCTTTCAATCTTTGCCCATTCAAGATCAATCTCATCTGGTAAGAGATTAGTAGCCCAAGCCATATAGATGATCTCATAGTCTCCAGAATTCCTTTCATGGAGCACACCCTTATCTAGCACATCACAATTGGACCTATCCAGAACAAAACTATAATTGTCTGAATCCATCTTATCCATCAGATACCTGACGTCAATAAGTTTCTTGACTTTGCCAATATACCTTTCTGGATTCACACATACATGTACAAAGTATGTGCTGGTCTTTCTCAAAGGCATCTTTGAGTCTGCAAATCCTTCAGTGAAGAACAGACAATCCTCATAGTCAAAATCTTCTGGATACTCACCATCATGAAACCAATGTGTTTCATATCCTAGACTCTCAAATGCTTTGTATACAGCAGCATGAGTATATGAATGGGTATGAGTATGTAAAGGATACCCCCAGATAATAACTTTCATAATAACTCCTAGATAAGATCAACCTGAAGGTCTTCTGTTTTCTCTTTGATAATTTTCTTTTGCTCATTGATATCTATACCACTTCTCTTCATCAAATAAACACCCAAGTCTAAAATTTCACCAGGAACTTTCTCCTCAGAAATAGAGTGTAGCATAAGTTCATGCATATGTCTCAGTCCATTCTCATAGAATGGAAGAATCTTCTCATAAGTTTTATTGATATGCCTCATATACTTAGGTGGTCCAAACCAGAACCAGTCTTGATAATGTCTATCACCTCCACACTGCAGAGATCCATCCATCATATAAACTTTATCTATATCATAATCAGAAAAATTAATTGGTTGTTCAAAAGTTAAGTCAGTTCTTGCTCTTACAACTAAGTCATAGTCATCCAGATTAGGATGAGACATAGACCAATGAATTGAATACCATTGACTCCTCTGTCTTGTCACAATACTACGAATCACATCTATATCCATAGATGAATCAAACAAACTAGTAGTAGGAAACTTATCATAACCAAAAAACTCTTTTGGTTTATGTGCTTCTACAAAAGTCCATTCAGGTTTGAAGAGTTCTTCAAATTTATCCATAGGACTGTAGTCTTCTGGATACTTGTCCTTACTTTCCCATACAAATGATTTGCCTTTATATGATTCATCCCACCACATGTGAGCAAATACATCTACATCATTATTACTCAGAATGTTTTTACTAAACTGTTCATATGATTTCTCAACATATCTGGGTTGACCAGAAAAACATAGTGCTATTTTCATCAGAATCTGGGGAGTGTAATATGGATAGGAAGTGATTTACAGGGGATGTTGAAGAAGTCAATCATCTTTCTATGGATGAGTTCACAACACCAGGCACCTTCTGCCTGTTCAATACACTGTTCAATACAAAGATCAATCACAGGATATGCAGACATAAATGCATCCATGACTTTAGAACCACCAAAGTTAAACCAATCATTAATCATTCCGTCTGGTTGATTCTGATTACCAGAGTAGAAAATGGTATTTTTTGGAAACCCTTCATAGTCAATCTTGGTTCCAACAACTGAATCTGTTCTAATCTTCAACACATAATCATACTTAAAATCATTCTCATGCTCATACTCTTTCTTCAAAGTACAAACTTTCATTAGAGAATAGTAGTAAGAAATGATATTGTTAACATCTCTTACTGCAAAGTCTGGTTCCTCTGGATTGTCAATAGCACCCCACTTATATCTTTTAAGTGATGCAAGATAGTCATCAGATAGATCTGAATCTAAAAACTTCTTACTCTTTTCTACTAGAATACCTTTTGGTTTGTATATTTCTTTAAACTTCTCAATAGCATCAGGTGATATGCGTTGATCTTTCCACTTACCTGTCCCACCATACTTGTATGGTTGGGTTTGAAGATCTTGATCAAACCAAAGATGTGCAAATATATCTACATCATGATCACCAATAACATTCTCAATAATACTAGGTGCAACCTGCTCAATGAACCTGGGTTGACCAGAAAAACATAATGCTATCTTCATAGATACTCACTCAAATTATCATGATTTCTGGGGATATTTATAGCATCGCATGAGGGATAAGTATTACTCTTAGCAAAGTCATTGATCACAGTCCTCTTGCAGTGAGGTAGTCCCATCACCAGTTGATCATAAGGCATACTGTGTTTCTCCATCTCTTTTACAGTCACCTCACGTAGTGACTCTGGACGACTTGTAGTTAAGATAATATAAACCTTTCCTTTCTCGTACTCCTCTCTTAGATACTGAATGTTGAGTGTAAGTGGATCTCCTGACCCCACATAAGGTGGGAACTGAATAGATGAATTGGTCACTAATGTTCCATCAATATCAACAAAAAGTGTATTGTATTGTGACTTATACTTGTTCCAGACTTCTAATGTTCCCCAATCCTTATACTTATCAACTCTTGACCCAGAGAACTTGGATCCAGACAACATCATATCGTAGATGACATTACTGATATAGCATTCTCCCTCCATGGATTCAAGTTTCTCATATGATTTACAGAACTCTTTTGCATCTATAAATCCATATCCACCACAGGAAAATGTAGAACTGATAACATCCTTCTCTACAATATTAGTAATGACTCCATTTACATCCAGTTCAATATAACTCTTGTTCCTAGCATTGATATCATCTTCTTCATTCAAATCATAGTAAGCAACCTGATTTCCTTCTTCAATATTACATTCGTAATAATTATCAGAATCCTTTACAAAGACAAATCCATCTACCTCATCACCAGATAAAATTTGATAGACAGTATCTGACTGTGAAGATGTGGGTTCTGCAAGATAAGCAAACTTTGACTTATCAAGAATACCTAGATCTCTGAGTTCCCTAGCCATTCCTTTGGTAAATTGATACTGATCCTCATGTTCTTGAAGAACAACAAAGTAAATTACATCAAAAAAGTTTAAGTTAAGACCTGAGATAGACTCAACCACCATGAACCTATTCTTCTTTGGGTGAGTCAGCATCCACTTGGGTCTCATGTTTGGGAAGCGTGATGACTTCCCTGCCATGGGAACTACTAAGGTCTTCATACAGATCTGTCTTTTCTACTAGTTTATTCAGTATAGAACTCTGCTTCTCGTTAGTCAAGTAAGGTTCTATACGTAAGAGATTCATAGCATCCAACACTTTGAATGCTTTTGTATCCAGATAATCAGAGTATCTACTCTCTATCTTTCCCCAGATATATGAGTATATCTGATATATTCTAAGATTATATATGTCTTGAACTCTAAGGTTCCAGCAATAATATAAATCCTGCTTCAGTTTTGCAAAATCTACCAGATAACTATCTACAAATGAATCCAAAAAATCAATGAAATATAATCTATTCTTATGAAAGATTATATTAGCAAAGGTTAAGTCACCATGACAAAAACTATATGGTACTTGCATATCCACCACTTGTTTCTTGATATATGAGAGGAAATCACTCTGCTTCATACTGTTTAGTTTGTTCTCAAAGATACTTTTAGATACCTCAGTATGATATACTCTTGAATTCCCAATCAAAAAATCAAAATATCCGTATAATGATTCAACTACAAAGTCAATTTGCTTTGTATTAGCGTGAGAAAAGTATTCATCAAAGGAGAACCCTGAGACATACTCCATATCAAAAGAGTATAGATCTTCCTGATGAATACTATGCACCCTAGGTGCTTCAATATTTTGTAATACAAAATGTGAAAAAAGAGACTGCTTCTTGATTTGAGAAAGCAGTCTCTGGTTGTATTCTTTGCAGGAAGAATACTTTCTTAATACATTATTATTGAGTAGTGTTATCTGACATCCAGATAGACCACTCTTCAAGTTTGTCATACCTGATACTTAGAGTTGTCTTTTGCTAGATGGACAATTACTGAATCAAACTCACAGTGGTCACTGAAGCATTCTGGATATGCATACTGTGGACCAAGAGTATGAACATCTTCTTTGTTTTCAATAAAGAACTTATTCATCTGACTTTCATCATGCCATACAGCAATCACATCTCTGTCTAGATCGTTCATAGTTCTTCTATCTAGTTCCCTAATCATATCAATTACATAAGGAACTCTGCCACCCCACAAACAACCTTGCCAATAGGTAGAGACATCATCCTCTTCTGTGATTGACGCAAGGGATTGAGGGTTAGTCTCAAAGGCACCTGGGAATTGAGTATGTGGGTGCATGCCCAGTGCATGACATGGATGATGCACACCAATAAACTTTTTATTAGTGAACAAGTCTTCTTCTGATACCTCGGACACTATTCTCATATCAGCATCAAGGAAAAGAACATAGTCAAATTGTTCCAATGGAGTACTTGCTTTAAGAATAGTGTTCCATCTCTTAAGAGTAATGTATGGCCAGGGCAAATGCTCTTGACTAAATGCATTTACATTCTCAGGCATACCTTCAATCTCACCATCAGTGAAGACAAAATATTGCTTCTCTGTCTTGGGAGCAAGAAACTTCTCACATGCTTTATACCAACTAGGCAAGAAGTTAAGATACTTATTAGTGCCAATAAAGACTACTGCTAGTTTCATACAATCTCAACTATGGTTTGAATAGGTAAGTGGTCAGTGCTGTTCATTAGGATTTTGTATCCATAATTATACTCATCAAGAAATTCAGCAAATGCTTTAGCTTCATTCTCTTTCATGTTCTTCTTAATGAGAAACTCATCAAAGTAAATGTATGTTCCAGGTTTGATATATGGACCAAGATGTTTGAATATAGTTTTAGTAGAGGAGTATAGATCACAATCAATATTAATGAAGGAGATCTTATCTATAACATACTCTTTTACAAATTTAGGAAGGGTTTCATCAAACCAACCAATCACGAGTTCAACATTATCTTCTACTCTTGGTGGTTCAGGAACACTGAAATGCCCTTTCCCAATATCATCAGTCCAATCCTCTGGAAGTCCATCAAAGGAATCAAACCCATAGATTAGATTGCAACACTTGCTTAGTTTGTTGATAGTCTTTCCAGAGTATACACCAAACTCAAGCCAGTATCCATCTCTAGGAATATTAAATGATGGAATATGGTCACTCAAAATGATATGATCATTAGATATAGGACCTTTGAACAAAGTAAAGTCTTCAATAATTTTTTGATATGTATCAGACATCTTTTATAAAAGTCAAACTGCAAACATTGAGGTAAGGAAACCCAGGAACTTTAAATAGATCTTTAGTCCTATTTGTCCACCTTCCCATCAATTCTAATCCCTGCGCTTTTGCTGCTGAGATGAATACCTGTGGACTTACAAACTCACCATCTTCAGAGTCAGTTTGACAGTCAGAAGAGATAATGAAGTGACCACCTGGTTTTAGACATCTGTAAGTCTCTCTGAATACATTATTCAAAACTGTTTCCCCATCAGGACAAATGCCAGTACTACCACAGAAATGAGTAATAGAACATAGATCAGTAAAAACATCTATGCTTCCATCTTCTACAGTAGGAAACCAATCCCAGATATTAGACTCAATCATTGTTGTCTTACTATCTACACAGTCATGATCAATACGACCACCTGTCTTAATAGTATCTACTCCTGTCACATCATTACCCCAAGAACTAATGATATGAGGAACACAACCTCTGGCACACCCCAAGTCTACCACAGTCTTGCCATTATCAGGATAAAGTTCTCTGAACCTATCTAATACCCCCACCCATTTTACAAGAGCATCATCCTTTCTCCAAAGATCTTGATGTGGAAAGTCATTCTCCCAGTTATTATTATCTCTTGATTCTCTAGAATGGATTAGATCTGCTTTATTGTATATGTAATTCTTCATTTTCTTACAAAATAATCTGGAAGTGTATTGTAGTATTCAGTTGCTTTCTGAAGAATAGATTCAAACTGATCACGTTTGTCTGGTGGAACAAGATCAATCTTTGAATTCCTTGGTTTCTTCACATAATTTGATGGAACTGTCTTCTGTCTTAAGAAGTCTACAAAGATTTCTTTTCCATATTCCCACTGAACATCAGACTTAACACAAAGTATGGGATACTTTGTCTCTATTGTTGTCCAGTTATATATGTGCTCATAGGTCATAAACCAATCTAGACCACCTTCTACATATTCCTTAAGATCATAGTTCTTTTTATATTGTGGATGGACTTTATAAATCTCTTTAGACTCAGGATGTAACTCTACATTATCAGTCCTTGTAGGATGAAGAGGAAGACCTTTATTCTCAATATGAGTAACACCCATATCACGTCTGAATAATGATATAACAGACTGAATTGGATCACCCATCACAAATATTGCTCTATCAATTTCAATATATTGTGGGGGATACAGTGTGTGTTTACATCTGCCAAAATTGATACCTTGATGAAAATGGTCTGAGTTACTTTCAATACCCAGTTCATTTACAATCTTGAATAGTTGACTAGAGGCACAACCCCCAATACTATTCAGAATAGTTACTTCACTCATCTACTACCTCCCATCCTTCAGGATATAAATCTTTGATATCTAGGTGTGCATTGTTAGGTCCAAACCACACTGATGGTGCAATTACTTTGCCTCTGTTTGCTAACCAAGCACCCCACCAAGAAAAGGTAGAGTTAGCAATAATAAAGTCTGAACACAGAGACATCAGACACAAATCAACATAGCTTGAGTTGCCCTCTGACACTAGAAATCTATCATCTGAGAAAACTTTCTGGTCTTTACACCACTGAGGATCATCAGAAAAGATGACTACATTTCTATCAGCATCAAACATGGAGAGTGCTTTCTCATAGTAAGTAATGCTTAGATTATGATGATTCCCTGAATTCTTCAAGAAGTCCCCTCTTCTGATATGAATTGCAACTGGATTCTCTACACCAGCAATCATCTCCACGCAGGGTTTGTGGTACTCATCAATGAACTCAAAATCTTGACGAATCTCATCTTCAATATTCTTAAAGTACTTCTCTGTCTGATAGAAACCAAACAGGTTTACCCAGTCTGGACATTCATTGAAGATTGATTCATTAAAATGAAACCCACTCTCTTCAATACTAGGTCTGTTTTGATCAATAAATTGAATGTTGAGAGCACTACAATTACTCATCTTGAAAACATTGAAGAGTTCAATCTTCAACTTATTGCCTAGAGTGTCAACTAGAACATCTTTATGATTAGGGATACAGTAATTATATCCTTTATTTGCTGCAATACCTTTTACAGCAGCATACTGGAACATCTGGTTACCTAGTTGTCCTAGTTTACCAAGATAATTAAATCCAATCATACTTCTTCAAGTTGAGCATTGATCCAATGATAGGTATAACGAATACCTTCTTCAAGAGTTACCTCAAAATCCCATCCAAGTTTCTCTCTAATCAAATCATTGTTAGAGTTTCTACCACGCACACCAAGAGGAGCATCCATCTTATGGTTTCTCTTGATAGGTTTACCTGCTACCTTAGAAGTAATGTTAGTTAACTCATTGATTGTTACCATCTCTTCAGAACCAATGTTCACTGGTCCCATGAAATCAGAATCCATCAACCTTCTAGTTGCTTCAATGCAATCATCAATGTATAGGAAAGAACGTGTCTGCTCACCATCACCCCATACCTCAATGTGTCCACCTACTCCAGGCAGTTTTGCTACTTTACGACAGATTGCTGCTGGTGCTTTCTCTCTTCCTCCATCCCAGGTTCCTTCAGGACCAAAGATATTGTGATACCTAGCAACACGAACAGGGATTCCATGGTTGCGATTGTAAGCAAAGTATAGACGTTCACTAAAGAGTTTTTCCCATCCATACTCAGAATCTGGTGCTGCTGGATATGCTGATTCTTCACTACAGTCTGGACTATCAGGGTCTAGTTGATTGTGCTCTGGATACATACATGCTGATCCAGAATAGAAAATCTTAGTAGAAGTTTTATCTAGTTGCTCATTAAATTTACGCTGCTCTTCAAGAACATTTAAATTAATACTGACAGAGTTATGCATGATGTCTGCATCATTCTCACCAGTGAATACAAATCCTGCACCACCCATATCAGCAGCGAACTGATAGATCTCATCAAAAGGAAGATGAAGTCTTTCAGGAACACTTGCATAGAAGTTACCTGTGTATCCTTTGAATCTAAGAATACGACGAACAAAGTCTGCCTCACGCAAGTCACCTTGAATGAATTCATTTGCTTCCGTTGAAGTGAACTCTGGGTTCTTGAGATCAACTCCACGAACCCAGTATCCTTCTGATCGTAGCCTCTTTACCATGTGACTACCAATGAATCCACCAGCACCTAAGACAAGTGCTGTCTTATTATATTCAGACATGTAAAATAGATATTATAATTTATTATAGTGGTTTAGATATCAGATGTCAATTTGTCTGACGCCATCTTCACCCTTAGGAAAGTATTCAGTAATAGATTGAACAGTGTTCAACTTAGCAATCAAAGTATCAAGTCTGGAATCACTACCACCTGAAGATGCCTTAGGGGCAGGTGCAGACTTAAGTCCTGCTACTGCTGCTTCAAGAGCCGCCAATCTCTCTTCAATCTTTGCGTGCGTTGCCCCAGTTGGTTTTGTGTGTGTCTCTGACTCCAGTGCTTTAAGTCTTTCTTCTACTTCTACATCATACTGGGACATAGATGCACCACTTGCAGACTTTGCTGCAGTTCCTTTGTATGCCATGTTTTCCAATTAAGTTTCTGGTTTATTTAGAAAAAAAAGAGACCCCCTAAGGTCTCTTACGCAGGTCTACATGCACGCCACTTGTTCTTTATATGGAAACAAGAAACCATAGGGTCTATTGACTCCACCAGGACTTTTTAACGACTTACCGAGTCTCTAACATAACAAGGAACCCCATCAGGATCAAGCCAGCGAGTATATTCAAAATCTTCCATAGCAGTCATCAACTGCATTTCATTATCACAAAGATACATGTCTCTGTATTTTCCAGTGTAGGAATCAACTTTTTGAATACGATAATCAGGTTTGCCATTAATTTCTAATGTACCAACCTGAATATACCTATATGGGAACTGCTCCAAGAGAACAGATGGTTTTTGAATGACTGGCATAATTAAGAAACTTCAATAGCAGAGAGATCCTGTGACAAACAATCCAAAAGGATGTCATAATCATCAAGTGGATCCCCAGAAAAAACTACTCCATCATTCTCATAGAACTTGCGAACCTTCTTGTAAAGTTTAGGATTCTTTACATCTAGAAAGAAATCACCTTGAACTGCTGAACGAAGAGTGCTGATGTCTTTTTTGAACTTAGAAGTAATAGTCATTGTCTTGTTTGTTGACCTTGTAATTATAAGGCAAATGACTCAAAGAGTCAATGAGGACAGATATAAAACTGTCCAATGCTGGTTACAGGGGTCGAACCTGTTTTAGTCCTGTTATGAGCAGGGTGCAATTACCGAAGTGCTAAACCAGCAAGAATTGAAAACTAGACTCCCAAGATGTCCATCATCTCAGTTATGTAATCATACACCTCTGTGTTAGTAGAGTCAACATTTGAATCCATGGTAAGTTCTACTTTAATATCTCTCACATCCTTACTATCTGGTGTCTTTAATTGCATCAAACAGACGTCATGATAAGACTGATAGTGCTGACAAATTATATATTGATCTAACTTGGATAGAAAAGATTCCCTAAGTTCTAATTCTGAGATGTCAAATTTATAATGATCTTCAACAAACCAAACCATGTGGTCTTCTATTATTTTTGCTATTTCTAATAAAGATGATTTAACTTTTTTATATTTGTTCAGAGTATAAAAGTAGAGAAGACTCTCCATAAAGACTGCATTATACTCTGCTGTCATAACTTTTATTCTGGGAAGATCCCACAAATAATCCCAGTCACAATCTTCATGAAATCCACATATAAAATGTGCAATATCATGAGCTGGGTCTGTTGGTGGTTTCTCATCATTTATTCTAGTATGTTCTACACCATCAGAATAAGTTATTGCGCTTACAACTTTTCCATAGTCCCAAGACCAGTTTACCTTTGAAATTGTTCTTGTCTTAATCATGAATTTGTGAGTTTAAGATGCTTCATCATGCTCAGTATGAATTCTTATAATTTCTTCATCTGCAGGAACCATCACTGCTTTATGTTTTCCATTTGTTATTCCTATTGACTCACCATTTTCAACTTTTGAGATCAACTCTTCCCAGTTTTCTTGCCAGTGTTCCACAGAATAAAATTTCATTGTTGATATATGTATGTGATTTTTATTTCCACAATCCCACTACAATCAAAAGTCCTTGAGCATAGAAGAACAACAATACTGAACCTATACAAGCACTAATAAGTGAGGCAGTTTTGTTGTGTTTATCGATTGCTTTATCAATCATCTTCTGACACTCTTCTTTTGTAACAAGATGTTCTTCAGACATACTCACTTCACATCAAAGTCCATTTTACGAACTTTACGATGTCTTCTCTCCTCTTGATACATAAGGTCTTCAGAAGACAGAACACTTTTTTGTTTGTGCATCTGTGTTGAGTTTAACATGATGACTTTAGTTAAGTCAACTGCTGAGATATTGTCTTCTTTAATTGTTAACATGTTGGGACAACCACAACACTGAATCTTTGTAGAACTAGTGATCTCTGTGTTGCAGGTTTTACATCTGACTTTAATCATTGGACTTTTTACTGTCGTACTCTTTCTTAGTTTTGAAATATAGTTTGTAGTATGGCTTCTTCATCTTATCAAGGATTTCCATATCCTCTTTAAACCCCAAATACTTACACAACTGATATGATCCTTCTAACTCACTAATCAATCTTAAAATATTAGCAGGATGTTTTTCAAGTCCTCCAAAATCATATTGTGACATTTTAATTAAAAGGAGAAAGCGGAATACCAGAATCGAACTGGTGACGAAAGGTTGGAAACCTTTAGTTTTGCCTCTAAACTAATTCCGCAAAAATACTGTTTTCGTTTACGGGTCAGGAGGGACTCGAACCCCCGACCAATTCATTAGAAGTGAATTGCTCTATCCATCTGAGCTACTGACCCTTGTGCTAGTTCCTATCGCCTCTAACCCTGAACTAGCAAGGGGGTCACAGCAGTGGTGTCTTAACCACTCCTATAATATAACCTATGTTTAATGCTCTGTCAACCCCTTCCAGACATCCAAACTTCAGAACCACCAAGGGTAGGTAATGGGTTAAGTTCTAGTGTAGTGGGTGCATTCTCAGTTGCAATTTCATACATCACTTGATGTATATTCTCTGATTCCTTAGTCGAGACTGTCCATGAACCACCAACTCCTCCATCCATATTCACAATAATATCATCAATAGGTTCTTTCATATAGTTTTGATATTCTATTTGTGTTTCTGTGAGAATTGGTTCACCAAACCATTCATCATAAGATAAGAAAATTGGTGCTGGATATGTCATGATTGCCAGTGATGATGAAAGAAGTTACCTTTTGGATCACACATTGGGTCTTCTACTGCTACGCGATATGGCAACATACTTTGCCCTTTAAAACTTGTCCTATCACCAATAATAGAATAGGCAGTTTGAAACTTTGCTTTGCCTAAATCTGTTTGCATCTCATTGACCAACCTTTGATTGGCAACAGGTCTATAAAATGTCAAACCCTCATATTGTCCAGATTGATACACAACATTTGAGACACTATTTGGGAAGGACTTGGAATTAACTCTGTTTAAGATTGATACTGCTACGCAATATTCATCCATAGTTCCTAATGCTGCTTCAACTTGAACAGTTCTTGCTAGGTGATGGTAGTCAAGAGGTGTTAACGCCATCAATGTTGCTAAAATCAAAATAATCTTTCCTATAGTAACGGCCTAAGACATTGCTATTATAGTAGGCAGGAGTGCCATCTGTCAAGCTTTCAGTCAGTACATTATGTATGAAGAGTTGTCTGGTCTCTTCGTAGTTTACCTTACCTGGGGTAATGTGTAAGGATAAGATCTCTCTATTAACAGATCCCTTTCCATGAATTTTAACATCTTCTTTAAGCTCGTCACAACTTCCATAGTAGTTGCGCCAGTTACTCTCAGATGTAACTCTTCTCCGTTTCCCTGAACTAGAACTAACTCTAGGCTTTCGTTTTTGAAAGAAGTATTTTCTTCCAATGTAAATCCTTTGGGTGGGGATACAGGCAATCTTATAAACAAAACCATAGTTGTCCCCAATAAGGCTCCCGTCAAAACAGGTGCCCATGTAAATCCAGGGATTTTCGTAGTCAGGATAGTTCTTACTTTCTTTCTGATCTTCTTCCACTTGGTCATAAAAGTTTCTCCAATATTTAGAGATGGTTCCTCATGGAACCACCAGTCATCTTGTTTCTTTGCTTCAATTCTAGAGTTGGAATCCAGAGAACGTGTCTTTCTTAACATCTTGTTTAATACCACCTACAACATAAGACTCAACCTCAGTTTCCTGTGGTGCAACCTGAAGACCCTTAGAGGAAATCCAGTGTTGTGTCCATGGCAAAGGGTTGTTCTTAGCAGCAATATCATAAACAGGTTTAAGACCAATACCCTTCAATCTACGATTTGCAGTCCACTCAACATATTGCTGAAGAAGTTTATCGTTCAGACCAATCATAGATCCATCCTTGAACAGATAGTCTGCCCAACGTTTCTCTTCATTCACTGCACGGTCAAATGCCTTATAGGTCCACTCTTCCTCTTCTTTCATGATCTGTGCCATCTCAGGATCATCACCCTGTCTCCACTTATTCAGAATGTTTTGAGTGATTGCCAAGTGTTGGTTCTCATCTCTTGCAATAAGGGAGATGATCTTAGCTGATCCCTCCATAAGTTTGAGCTCACCGAAGGCGAAACTACAAGCAAAAGAAACATAAAAACGAATACCTTCCAATATGTTGACATTAGCAACTGCTCTATAAAGTTTACGCTTCAGTTCATATTTTCCTTCTAGTGCATATGGGACCTGCTCTAGCGCATGTTGCCAGTCATTAGAATTATCATATTGATGAGCACTTTGGATGAAATCATCATAGGCACCAGTAACACTACTAGCACGTTCTAAAATACGTTGGTCCGTAACAATCTTATCAAATACTTCAGATGGGTCCGAATATATGTTCTTGATGATGTATGTGTAAGAACGACTATGGATCATTTCCATGAATCCCCAGACCTCCATACATGCCTCTAGTTCAGGTAGACTGCAATAAGGTATAAAAGCCATCCCAGGACC
>CEWO01069332.1_pt1 | contig 21003 bp, 22 predicted proteins | sample 361561 | NCBI WGS metagenome assembly CEWO01 (sample SAMEA2623627, study PRJEB7988) | marine metagenome | isolation source: saline water (ENVO:00002010), including
AAGATAAGGATAAAGAAGAGGATAAGGATAGAGAGGATAAAGATAAAGAAGATAAAGACTTAAGGTGTTTTGAATATGTTATGCCATTTTCCTTAATGATGCCCGATAGTAGTGTAATAATAATAGGAAAGGACAGTGATAAAGAAATGGTTGATCTATGGTACAGAAACAATTCCCAAACTGAAAAAAGACCAAGAGTTATCTTACCTGCTAGTGTTTCAATTATTGATGAAGAGGGAGATGAAAAAGTTATTGAAATAACCAAAGAGGAGGAAATGAGAGAATTAATTTCTTCCTGTTCTAAAATAGGTGAAAAAGATAAAGAAAGATGTTTTGAAATTGTTATGCCTTTTAGTTTCTCAATGCCAGACTCATCAATAATAGTTATTGAAGAAGAAGAAGATCATAAAAAAATCGAAGAATGGTATAAAAATAATCGTGATACATCAATTTTTTCTATGAAAAGACCAAATCTAGTTTTTCCTGTTTATATAATTATGGAAGACAAAAAAGATGGTGAAGAAGAAGCAGTAACTATAAAAGTAAATAATGAGGATGAGATGAAGAAGATCTCTATGGATTGTACTGTTAAAGATGGTAAAAAAGGTAAAAAAAATAGGTCTAAGAAGTTAAAAGGTGACGAAGTACCAGAATGTATAATTGAGTTTATTACCTCAAATTATCCTGAAGATAAAATATTACACTCTAGAATGTTAAAAACTAAGAGTTCTGAAATATTCTATATAGTTAAACTAGAAAATAAAGGAATACTCAAATTTGATGAAGATTGTGAGTTATTAGATTAAATCTATGATTTCTTCTTCTATATCATGGACATGTAAATCTACCTGGAAAAAAGCTAAAATAAACACTCTCTGGTGTCTTTTAGGGTGTTCAATTGGTGATTTTGGGACTATTCTATTTTTTCAGTATACATCTTATAATTTACCTGTAGAACAGATAATGGTTTTAGCTATAATCAATGGGTTGATCACATCTATAATTTTAGAAACAATAATTTTAAGTTTTACTCAATCCTTTTTAAGTGCTTTTAAGACAGCTATAGGAATGTCTCTTATAAGTATGGTCGGTATGGAATTGGCAATGAATTTGGTTGATTTTTTAATTACAGGAGGTGCTATGATTAATATTTATGTAATAGTCCCAATGTTATTAGCGGGCTTTTATACTCCTTTACCTTATAATTATTATAGACTTAAAAAGTATAATAAGGCTTGTCACTAATTATTTAAAAACCTCTTTAAATTCTAAAGCGAAACCTCCACCAGGAGCTAAATAAATATTTACATTATCTTCTGAGGTTATGGTAGAATTTTTGATCTCATATTCCATTGGGTTATCTTTCCAGTGTGTATCATATGTATCAGAATACATAGTCATCTTATACTGTTTATCATTATCTAAAAATGAAAAATTAATTTTAAAGTTTCTCTCTTTTTCATCTGTAATACCCCCAACATACCAGTCACCTGATAATTTATCTTTTCTTGCAATTGTAACATATTCTGAAAAACTACTATTTAAAATTACTCTTTCAGACCAGTCTACTGGAACATTTTTAATAAATTCAAAAGCATCTAAATGTTTATCATAATGTTTAGGTAAATCAGCAGCCATTTGCATAGGGGAGTAGTATACTACATATAGTCCTAATTCTTTTGCCAATGTAGATGGAACGATTGCTCCTTTATCAATTATTTTTGATTCAGGAGAATCATACCTGAAGTTATTTAATTGAAAAATACCTGGAGTGTAGTCCATAGGACCACTTAACATTCTTGTGAATGGTAAATCTGTAGCATGATTAACTCCATTAGTCCAAAAACCATTAAACTCTTGACCTTTTGCTCCCTCTCTTGATATATAATTTGGATATTTTCTTCTTAACCCAGTATCTTTTATAGGTTCGTGAGTTATAATATTCAACTTATACTTAGCGGCAAGTTCTATTACCTTCTGAAAATGATTAACCATATACTGACCATGGTGCCACTCTTTATTAACATTTCCATTTTCATCAATCCTTATAATGTTTTTACTTACGTCATTTACGTAACCAGTTTTAATATTTTTTATTCCATATTTATTATAAAGTGTAAAAGCATCCTCAAGTTGATTTTCATAATTTTGTATTTGACCTCCAGTCTCATGATGACCAACTAATGAAATATTTTTTTCTTTACCGTAATTAGATAATAATTCTAAATCAAAGTCTTCAACAGTTTCAGTGAAGCTAAAAGGAATTCCATTACCAGAACAACACCACTCAGGGTACCATCCCTTATTCCAACCTTCTACTAATAATCCACCAAACCCATGTTCTGAAGCAAAATTCATATAATCTATTACTTTAGAGTTATTTGCCCCATGGTTTTCTGAAGGCCACCATGTAGATTCGTTAGTTCCAATCATTTCCCACCAAACACCCATATATTTTCCAGGTTTAACCCAAGAAAAATCCTCATTCTCATCGGGATCATCATTTAAGTTTAGAATTATATTTGAATCTAATAACTCGGATGAATTATTTGCAATTTGGATTGTTCGCCATGGAGAATTGATACCAGTTATTGATTTTACTTTTATACCATCTGACCATGGGTAAAGTTCTACCTCTAATTTTCCATTTCCCTTGGGCTTTAGGGTCATACTTGAATAGTCTACTAGATTAGCCTCATGAATACTTATATATAATTCATTATCTTTTTTAATTGTTAGGGGAGTATGAGCAGCATCAATTCCTAGAGTGTCATATGATATATCCTCTACATTTTTAGAGTAATAATCCTTTGAGATATCATCAACAGATGAGTTAGCATACAGAAACTCATATCTTCTGTATGAGAAAGCGGGTATCCATAACGCTGAATCTTTACTAGATATATTAAATTCTGTTATCTCATCAATTAGGTCGTAAGATTTAAATCCATTTTGCTCAGGTACTACATATTTAAATGCTACACCATCATCAAATACTCTAAAGAAAATATTCATTTTATAAACGTTATTTGATAACGAAACCATTAACTCATTATAGTTATTAATAATTATTTCCTCTTCACCGTATAGTGGCTTCCAGGATTTATTAAAATTTGTCGATTTATTTTCTAATAATGATAAATTCTTACTAAAATCAATATTATTATTAAACAAAAGACCCATTTTAGATAAGCTAATAACTTTCTTTTTTTTATTATTCACAGAGTAGGTTGGTACTCCATCTACTAATTCAAAATATAATTTAATATCATTATTAGGTGACTTAACACTTATGGAATCATTTTGGGAACATGATATACTAATTATAGATAGTAAGACTATTAATATTTTCTTCATTTTTTTTGGTTTTAGTAAAGATAAATAAGAGTTTTAATTTTAAATAATATGTATGAGACTGAATAGTAAATTTTTTATATCATTATTATTTTTCTTCTCTCTTATAAATTTCGAATCTTATTCTCAAAACTACTTAGAGTTAAAAAAAGCTACTAAGTTAAAATCCATAAACTTTTTTGAGGGTGAGAATATTAGGTTTAAACAAAAAGATGATGACATTTTCACATATGCTAAAATTACAGGGATAGGATCAGACTATCTAAGTTTCAATAATATTCAAATTCCAATAAGTAATATTGATATTATCGATATTAGATCTAAAACTTCTAATAAAGGTAGGGCATATGGTACTCTTATCTCAGGTGGCTCTTTAGGATATTTTGCTATTGATTTTATAAATCTATCTATTGTGCAAAAAGCTAATTATAAAAATGTTTTTAATGAAGGTATTTTAGTAAGTTGCTCTATTGGATTTAGTTTTGGAGTAATTGTTAGAACTTTTGCTAAGAAAAAACTTTATAAAAGAAAAAATTTAAATAGGGTATGGATAAAAGAATTATAATAAGTTTTTATATGTTATTTTTATTCTCATGTGATGATATTACATGTAGATTCAATAAAGTCCCAGAAGCGCCCTATCCAGATCCAGATAGGGTAGAAGAATTTAAAACTAATATTATCAATCAAATCACATATGTGTACGAGTGTCTTGATAATGAAAAATATCCAAAACAATTTGTTGCAATTACGTATACTATAGAAAAAACTTATGATCCAGATAACAATAATAATAATACATCTTGCTGGTCTGAATCAATTTATGTAAATCTAGGAAATTGTTGAAAATATATAATTTAGTTACTATCTCTATCTTCTTTATCACTTTTGTGATGTGCTATATTTCTTCTCAAAACATGATAATTTTTAGTGGATTTCCCATTATTTATTCATTATGGTTCCTGATTTTTATAATTCAAATTATAGTATTTATTCCATCATTTATATTTAAAACTGAACATTATTACGATTTAACTGGAGGTGTTACCTTTCTATCTACTATAATTATTTCTTATTTAGTTAAAATTCAACTTGATAAGTATGACATCACTTCTTTACTATTAGTTCTATTTATATCAGTTTGGGCTTTAAGATTAAGCTCCTTTTTGTTTTTTAGAGTAAAGAGATCTGGAGAAGATGTAAGATTCACTAAAATTAAACAATCATTCTCTCAGTTTTTAATGACATTTACTATACAAGGCCTATGGGTTTTTATGTGTCTTTTTCCAGCTATTATTGTGATGAGTTCAAATCAAAATATTTTTAACTCTTTTACTATTTTTGGTTCTATATTATGGGTTGTTGGGTTTTTGATTGAAATTATTTCTGATTATCAAAAAACCCAATTTAATAAAGTAAATAAGGGTTCTTTTATATCTTCTGGATTGTGGTCAAGGTCACGTCACCCAAACTACTTTGGCGAATTTTTGTTATGGTTAGGTATAACAATAATATCATTCCCTTATTTTGAAGGATACCAATATACTGCTCTAATATCCCCATTGTTCGTTTATTTATTACTTAATAAGGTAAGTGGTGTGAACTTATTAGAAAATATTGCTGAGAAAAGATGGGGTGATAATAAAAAATATATTGAATACAAAAACCGAACTCCAGTATTTTTTCCTAAAATTTTCTAATTTTTAGTTTTTATCAATATCACGCCGTCTCTCCCATCAGCACCATATATATTTAACTCTGAACTACTTTTTAGAAGTTTAATACTATCAATATTTTCAGGTTGCACTAATTGATAAGCTGAACTATAATTTCCTGCTCTATTCCCATTAACAAAGAAAAGTACTTCTTTATAAAATTTAACACTTGTCTGGCCCCTCAAATATATTTCTGCATTTCTTTCATCAAAACCACTTATTCTTAATCCAGGTAACGACCTAAGTCTATCTAAAAGACTAAGAGTAGTTTTTGCTTTTATATCCTTGGACTGAGATAAATTATTTACTTGACAAGAAGTGGATATAAATATTGCTAATAATATTAATATTTTTTTCATATATAAATTTATTGTGTTTTTATTAAAATTACTCCACCTGAACCTAAAAACCCATAAAAAGCTATATCATTTGCATTTTTTAAAATTTCTATTCTTTTTATTTTGGTTGGATCTAGAATGTTTACCACTTTAGAATAACTTCCAACTTTCACACCATCTAAAATAAATAAGACCTCTTTCTGATTATTAATACTTGTAACCCCCTTAGTAAATACTTTTGCTGTTTCTCCTGAACCCTCAATATAAATTCCTGGGTTAACCCTTATTCTATTCAATAAACTTACATTACTTTTTTGAGAAATTACAATTTCATTTGAAGGTGATAAATCTAAATTTAATTGTTTATTTACTGTGCATCCAGTTAATATTATAATTAAAATATATTTCACTTTCTATTTTTTTTTATTTCAATAAAAATAATGCTGATTAATAAAATTAACAGAATATAGTTTGAAGCTAGAATGACTTTATCACCTATCATATAAGCTTTAGGCTCGAATTTCATTTCAATTGTATGATTTCCGGGACTAAGTTCTAAACCTCTAAGTATATAATTAACTCTAATAAGTTTGCTTTCTTTTCCGTTAATTAAGACTTTCCATCCATGGGGATAATATATTTCAGAAAACACTAAAAAGGATTTTTTTTGATTTTCTGATCTATAAATAATTTTATTAGGGTTGTATTCAACAACTTCAATATTCCCTTCTGATGAAAAATCTAAATTTTTTATATTATCAAACATTTGATTATCATATACTGCCTCTTTTTTTGTGTTAATATCACTTAACATTTCAATCTCGTCTTTTGGTGAGTTTACTGGAATTAACTTATCTATATACCATGCATTTCCATTAGAAAATCTATTCTGAACTACATTATTTCTATCCTCACCAAATTTAATATATCCAACATTAAGCATATTTATAACCTTAAGGTCACTAAAGTCAATATTATTATTCTGAAGTTTATCCACTAGTAACTCTCTTTCTTTGTTTATCTTTTTCTCAATCAAATCCTGATATCTTCTCATTTTTGCTCCATGGTAACCACCTATTGAAGAATGAAAATAAGATGTCTTAGCATCATTAAATGTATTTTGCAAATTGTAAACCCTTTTTCGGTTTGAATTATTTTCTAAAATAAATTGATCTGATTCACTTAAAGATATCTGTTTATTTTTTTTATTTATAAATGTACAATCTCCATATATTTCACAGCTTTTATCATCTCTAATTAATGATGTGGTTATTCTTAGGTGATCCAAAGAAATTATTGCTATTGGAACAATAGTAAATATTTGTTTGTTAAGATTTTTATAAATTATACCTAGATATGATAAATATAATATTAAAGTAAAAAAAGATGCATATCCTAAATCTGTTATCAGAAGGTTTTTTCTATCTTGAGATAATGCGTCCGTAAACCAAGAAGGAAAATTTTCGAAATTAGAATCTACTGAACCTGAATAACTTAATAAAAAACTCAAACAAAAAATAAAAATATAAAATGATATTGAGTATAAAAAGGCTCTAAACACATGTTTCTTGTATTTTTTAACATCAGATAATAATTTGTTTAGAGTTAGTGATGAAAATAATGATAAAGAGAATAATGAAATAATTATTATGAAGGTTACAGACCTAAATTTATTGTATCCTGGAAGATAGTCAAAGAATATATTATTGATAAAACTTAGATTACTTCCCATACTTAATATAACACTAATTATCAATAACCCTATAATCCAGTTTTTCTCTGATCTTTTTAAAATCATGATTCCTAATATTAAAAAGAATAATGTGATACTTCCTGCAAAGTAAGGTGCGGTGAGAGGTTGATCACCCCAGTAAGTCGGAACATTTCTTAGCTGATTATTAATTTGTACAGTACTTACATTATTTTTTCTTAATTCTTTTCCTAGATTGGAATCTCTTTCTAGTGTCTGTCTACTTGAACCACCAAGAATATTAGGTATAAATAAGGTAAGGGGTTCAAATATTCCATTACTATACTGAAATGCGTAATCTTTGTCTAAACCAGAAGTATTTGTTATTTCTGAATTTCCTCTTATTGATTCACTAGAATATTCAAGAACTGCCCAAATCTCACCAAAAAAGGTTCCAATTGCTAACATAGCTGCTATCGTCAGCACTAAAATTCTCTTAAAATAAAATTTAATTTGATTTTTATAATAATAATATATCAACTGATTAGTTCCATAAAATATTAGGATAAATAGAGTGTAGTAAGTAATCTGCAGATGATTTAATCTTAACTGAAGTGCAAGAGCAACTGCCGTTATAATAAAACCTAAGTTTCTATTTCTAGTAATACATAAATGAATACCCCCAATAATTAATGGTAATAGAGCCACAGTCCCTATCCTTGCATTATGACCAGCTGCAATACCAACTATTAAGTATGATGAAAGAGTAAATGCTATTGAACCAAATAAGGCTATCTCAGGTTTTACTCTAAAACAGAGAAGCATTATATAGAATGAAATAAAACTTATCAGAATATTACTAACTGGATGAGGGAAAAAAACACTGTATATCTTTTGAATATTAGATATTATATAGTTGCTCCACTTGATATCTATTAGGTAAGCTGGCATTCCAGAAAACATAGAATTAGACCATAAGGCCTCTTCTTTATTATTTTTTCTAAATTCAATGGTTTCATTAGCAGAATATTTCCATTGTTCAATATCATGTTGTTTGATTTCTTTATTTTCAAAAAATACTGGACTAAATAAGTAGGTAGTTAATGAAATAAATACAATAAGAGATATGAGGTGTTTTATTATAATATTCATGTTACTTAATGATTTATGAAATATACTGAGTATTAGTGAAATAAATGAATCATTATTTGCTTTAATTGTTATTTTTGTATTGTTATGTTTGAAAATTTAAGTAATAAATTAGATAGAGCCTTTAAAGTATTAAAAGGTCAAGGAAGAATAACAGAGATTAATGTTGCTGCTACTATTAAGGAAATAAGAAGAGCATTAATCGATGCTGATGTAAGCTATAAAGTTGCAAAACAAATTACCTCTAAAATCAAAGAGGAAGCTATGGGGCAAAATGTTTTATTATCTGTTTCCCCTGGGCAGTTATTAACTAAAATAGTTGCAGACGAATTGACAGAACTAATGGGAGGTGAGTCTGCAGAAATATCATTAGATGGAAACCCAAATATAATTTTATTATCAGGACTACAAGGTTCAGGTAAAACTACATTTAGTGGTAAATTAGGAAGATACTTAACAAATAAAGGAAAGAAAACTCTTATGGTTGCCTGTGATGTATATAGACCAGCTGCTATCGAACAGTTACATGTCATAGGAGAGGATCTGAAAATTGAAGTATACTCTGATAACAAATCTAAATCACCTTTAAATATTGCTAAAAAAGCTATAAAACATGCAAAAGAAAATGGTTTTAAATCTGTGATTATTGATACTGCTGGAAGGTTAGCTATTGATAATAAGATGATGGATGAGATAAAAGGATTAAAAAAATCATTAAAACCACATGAAACTTTATTTGTAGTTGATTCAATGATTGGTCAGGATGCAGTTCTAACAGCGAAATCATTTAATGAAGCTATAGATTATGATGGGGTAGTATTAACAAAACTTGATGGGGATTCAAGAGGGGGATCTGCTTTATCAATTAGAAAAGTAGTAGATAAACCTATTAAATTCATTAGCACAGGAGAGAAAATGGATGCATTAGATGTTTTTCATCCAGACAGAATGGCAAAGAGAATTCTCGGAATGGGAGATGTAATAAGTTTAGTTGAGAGAGCACAGCAAAATTTTGATGAAGATGAGGCTAGAAAGCTTCAAAAGAAAATGTTTCAAAATACTTTTGGGTTAGATGATTTCCTTTCTCAAATTCAAAAAATTAAAAAGATGGGAAATTTAAAAGATTTGATTGGTATGATGCCTGGAGTATCATCAAAAGTTAAAGATTTAGATGTAGATGACGAGTCTTTTAAGCCAATTGAATCAATAATTTATTCTATGACCCCAGTAGAAAGAAAAAATCCAGATATACTAAATGGAAGTCGTAAAAAAAGAATTGCTAGTGGTAGTGGAACATCTGTTCAAGAAATTAATCAGTTAATTAAGCAGTTTAGTCAAATGAGAAAGATGATGAAGATGATGAAAAAGACTGGCCCTTCTGGTATGATGTCAGCTTTAGGTTTAAATGAAAAATAACTACTTGTAAGTTACTGCCTTGATTGCTTTCATTGCCTTATCGACATCAGGTATTATTTCTTTAATTAGTGTTGGGGCATAATGGAAAGGAACATCTTCACATGTAATTCTATGAATAGGAGCATCAAGATAATCAAATGCAAATCTTTGTATATGATGACTGATTTCTGAAGAAATTGATGCTAATGGCCATGCTTCCTCAATAATAACTAGTCTATTGGTTTTCTTGACTGATTCAATTATACTATTATAATCTATTGGTCTAACTGATCTGAGGTCAATTAACTCAACATTAATATTTTCTTTTTTTGATTCTATGTAAGCCTCTTCAGCAATTTTCATCATTTTACCAAATGAAACTAAAGTAACGTCTTTACCCTCTTGAACTATTTTTGATTTTCCTATTGGTATTAGATATTCTTCCTCTGGAACCTCTCCCTTATCCCCATACATTACTTCTGACTCCATAAATATTACTGGGTCATCATCTCTAATTGATGTCTTTAATAAACCCTTTGCATCATAGGGATTTGAAGGGACCACTACTTTTAAACCTGGAGTGTTTGCATACCAGTTCTCGAAATTTTGAGAATGTTGTGCTCCTAATTGTCCAGCATTTCCTGTGGGTCCTCTGAAAACAATTGGAATATTAAATTGACCTCCAGACATTTGATACATTTTAGCTGCACCATTTATTATCTGGTCAATAGCAACTAAAGAGAAATTAAAAGTCATAAATTCGACAATAGGCCTTAGTCCGTTCATTGCTGAACCAACGCCAATTCCACTAAATCCAGTCTCAGCAATAGGTGTATCTATAACTCTTTCGGCACCAAATTCTTCAAGCATTCCTAAACTTACTTTATATGCACCATTATATTCAGCAACTTCTTCTCCTATTAGGTAAACACTTTTATCTAGTCTCATTTCTTCAACCATTGCTTCTCTTAGTGCTTCTCTGAATTGTATTTCTCTCATGTCGTGCAAAAATAAAAAAAGGCCTCTAAAGTAGAGGCCTTTAATTTAAAAAATAATTAAAAATTTTAATTCATTGCTGCATTAACTGCATCAGAATAGTTAAGAAATTCTACGTCATTTACTAATCTTTCTTTTAAATCACCATCATCTTTACTTAATGCTTCTTTAAGATGAGTAGTAACACCTTTTGCGTTTCCTTCTCTTGCAGATATAATTGCATGAATATAATCAAGTCCACCTTGTTCTTCAATATTCATTTCAGCTAGATACTTTCTTAGGGATGTCATTTCTGATTTAGCACCAGAAAGATCTCCCATCATTACTTTCATAACACCTCTTCTATACATTCCCCAACCATTGTTTGGAATTGTATTTAAGGTAGTCATTGCTCTATCATAATCCCCTAAAGGTATAGATAATGTACCTTTAGATAATATCATATCTGATTTTGAATGAGATAAATCAAGTTTTTCAGCATTTAATACATGCTCATATGCTAGATTCCAATCGTATTTCATTGCAGCAATTGCGGCAAGATTAAGATGAGCTTCTGCATTTTCAGTTTTATTATTTGAAATATCTAACTGTGTTTTAGCAGCTTCTAAAAGTTTTAATTGATTTTCAGATCCTTCTTCTTCTTCTTTTGCTAACTGAATATGTACAGCTCCAAAATCGTTATGAGCTTGCCATGTTCCTCCCCATTTAACTGCTGCTCCGTATATTGCAGCTTTTTCAGTTAGATCAGGAGTTAATCCACCAGCAAATAAAAGTTCACCATGCGATAAAGCATCTGATGAAGCTTCTCCACTTACAATGTTTTGAGCAATTGCTAATATTTCATTGTTAGGTTTCTTTTCAATAACTGTAACAACTTCTGTTCTTGATGTTCTAAGATCAGGATATACTTCTTTCATTAAAGTCTTATAAACACTTAATTTTGATAATGATTTTTCTTTGTCTACAAATGATCCCCCACCATTAATAATAGAAGAAATTTGAGATTTTTCAGCTCTTGATAATGATGATGAAGCTCTTAAAACTCTTCTAAGTCCATCCCAATTTTCAACAACTGGTACAAGATCAAAATTAATAGATCCTGCCTCATCTTTATAATCATATTTATCCATTTGAGCTCTATAATATTTTTCAATTTCAGTTGCTCTTTTATCAGCGAGTGCTTCATTTACTTTAGTTGAACCCTCAGGTGAATGTGCTCCAGTTATATTCACACCCTTAGTGATATTTTTTTCAGCAACAAATGCTGCAAATTGTTCTCCTCTGTCACTTTTCTTTTCTGAACCTCTTAAAAAAGAACTTCCTTGATTAAAGAAAAAGTCTACAGAAGTTACTTCAGTTTCTTCAGCATCAGTATATCCAGGATATGCTGTTGGAGTAGGAATATTAGTAGCTCTAGTTAAAGTGATTGTTCTATTTATACCATCTGCTACATTATTAGATTCAGTATCTAAACTCTTACCAGTTGCTACAACTTTAGCAGTACCAACTACAGATAATTTTCCGGGTGATCCACCCATTACCGATCTATTATAAGGTACAGATAATGTTTTAGTAGATTTAGATGTTGAAGAAGCACTGTTTGGATAATCAGATGCTTTGAATTCAACAGATCCAACATCAGTACCTTCGAAATTAAAGTTTAATGTATAGCTTGTTCCTTTTGGTAACATACCTTTTGGAAGAGTTGATTCTACATCAAAAGATACTTTTGATCCAGATAATTCTATTGGACTTGGGTTTACGTCTATTTGTTGTTGCTTAGACAATTCCACCATTTTCTTAAGCGGATTACATGCAGAAATTGTAAATAATACAACAAAAACTAAATTTAAAATATTAATATTTTTCATGTTTAATAATTATAAGTTCTTAATTAAGCTTTTACTTAAGGAACAAAAATACATATTTTTATCAATATTGAGAATAAATAGCTATAAATCACTAAACCTTTTTTTTCCTCTTAAATAATATTCTAATGGAATAATACTCTTATTTATTTTGATCGAGTTTTTTTTTGTTTTTTTCTTACTAAATAATAGCTTGGGAAGCATAAATATAAATGATATATACGCTTTTATAACTTCTAGAAAGTGTAATAAAGATTTATTTTTTATTAATAGGTAAAAACTGGCTAGAAAATCTAGAAATAATCTCATAGGTAATTTGATTATAAGAGACATTAGAGATTCATTCTTTGCAACCATTACAAGGTTGTTTCTGAAATTTAAGTATGTTTTTTTAGGATTATTATAATTTAATGTACCTCCTCCTACATGATAAACTTTGCTTTTTGGAAAACAAAAATTCTTTAACCCTATTCTTCTTATTCTCCAGCAAAGGTCAATTTCTTCCATGTGTGCATAAAAACTCTCGTCAAAACCTCCTAATTTTTTAAATAGTTTATTTCGGATCATCATGCATGCTCCTGATGACCAAAATATTTCCTTAGGAGAATCGTATTGACCCTTATCTAACTCAATTGTATCAAATATTCTTCCTCTACAATAAGGATAACCTAAAAAATCTAAATATCCACCTGATGCTCCTGCATATTCAAATGATTTTCTATTTTCATAAGATAATATCTTTGGTTGACAAGATCCTATTTTATTATTCTGTTCCATTGAGTTGAACATAGGAACTAACCAATTTTTACTAACTTCAACATCATTATTGATTAATACAATATAATCAGATTTTATATTTTTAAGTCCAACATTATACCCCTTAGCATATCCATAATTTTTTTTATTAAGGATTATTTTTATGGAAGGAAACTTTTGTTTTATTAATGAAATAGAATTATCTGATGAATTATTATCAATAACATAAATTGAGGAAATTTTTTTATCAGTATAGTTTATAATTGATGGTAAAAATTTTTTTAAATATTTTTCTCCATTATAATTTAAGATTGCAACAGAAATTTTTTTTTCTGAATTAATCATTTAAATAAATTTCCCATATCAAAACCAGGAATATTTGGTATTATATCTCCTGTTTTTTCTTTCATATGATCTTTAATTTTAGAGTCGATTTCTTTTAACCCCTTATTAGTTGCAGCAACTACCAAATCTTGTACCATATCTCTCTCATTTAAGATACTTTCATCTATTTGAATTGATACTAATTCTTTTTTTCCATTTACTTCAACTTTGACTAAACCTGCACCCGATTCTGATTTTACTTTAATTTGATCTAGTTCTTCTTTAACTAGTTTCATCTTTTCTTGAGCTTCTTTAATTTTGCTCATCATTTTCATCATGTCAAACATTTTGATCTATTTAATTAACAATAAATTACCATTTATATAAATTCTTTCATTGTCTTTATTGAATTCTATTTTATATACATAGGAATCTTGAATTATTTTACCTTTAAAATAACCATCCCATCCTATATTTATATCATTACTTTCAAAAACTTTTTCACCTAATTTATTAAATATATACATTTTATATTCACTGACATTACTGGAAAAAGGTTTAAAAGTATCATTCAGACCATCATTATTAGGCGTGAATGCATTTGGGATTGGGATTGGATTAAAATTATTAAAACTATTTATACAAAATATATTAGAAATAGACTTTTTATTTTCTTTAAATCCAACAACCTTATAACAGTACTCATAACCTTTTAAAATTCCATTACTATCTATAAAAAGATTGCTCTTTTCATATAATGTCTTTATTAAATTTTCATTTTTATAAATTTTCATTGAGTCAAATTCATTTACATAATTAAACTCAATTTCATTTCCTCTTTTACTCTGAAATGCATTAAGATATATCAAACATATTTTATCTTCTATTAATTGATCACTGCATTTATATATTTTCTCTAAAGAAATACAACGATTCATAAGAGAGTTATTTGAAACTTTAAATACTCCCTTTGAATTTATTAAGGATGATAAGCTTAAAAATGTTGAGTCAATAGAATTATTAAGAAGTAAATTATAGTTTGTGCTTTCATCTAAATTATAAAATAAATCAAAACTAAATTTGTCATTTTGTAGGACAACAGAATCAATAATATCAACTGTTTTATCATCAATTGGGCTTATTTTAAATTTTTTTTTTGAACAGTTTAAGTCATTATTACCAAACATTCCAACAATAAAACCAGAGATTTCGTCTTTTGATCCTAGGTATTTAGAATAATCAATTTCGTTAGAACCATAATTAATACTACCTACAGAATCACCTTCAATAACCAATTTATATTTTTCATAATATGTATCATTTAACTGTATCTCAAGTTTGTTGTTTTTACAATTAAAAAAATCTAAATCAATTTCTTCAGCATTAAATGCGTCTATTTCTAAAATGTCTATTTTTTCAACACCATCTTGATTAATTGCTTGAGCAATTATGAATTTTCCTTCATTTATGTAATTATTTAATTTTGAACCTGACGGATTAAATAAGTTATTTGTTAGATTATAATCAAAGTCATATTGTATTACTGTAACTGAGGGGTCTACATTTTCAGAAATAATTTCAACCTGTAATGGTACACATCCTTTGTTGATATTAACTGTAAATCTTCCAAGATCACTTGTTTGAGATAAGGATACAGAATAAATTAAAAGTAAAGAAAAAGTTAACTTAATTTTTAACATTGATAGCCATCAAGATAACTTAGAAATAATTTCTTCAATACTTAATTTCTTTTGAGTGCCTTTTTCCATGTTTTTAAGTGTAAGATTATTTGACTTAATTTCATCCTCTCCTATAATTATAACGTTAGTAATGTTATTATTATTTGCATATTGTAGCTGTTTTTTTAACTTTCCATTATCAGAATATAAATCAACATTAATATTATTTTTTCTAAGAGTAGTGGCTATTTCAATTGATTGTTTAATAAATTTTTCGGATAAATAACTAATTAGAACTTTATCGGATGAGATAATTTTTTCAGGAAATAATTTTCTATCACTCATCACCTCTATAATCCTTTCAATACCAAAAGAAATTCCAATTCCAGAAATATCTTTAAATCCAAAAACTTCAGTCAAATCGTCATATCTTCCTCCCCCACAAAGACTTCCAATATTATTTTTACTTGATATTACCTCAAAAATGGAAGATGTATAATAAGATAATCCTCTAGCTAAACTGAGATCGAATTCAAAATTATCATTTAATAAAAGTAATTGTTCTATTTCCTTTAATCCTTGACTTCCTACATCTGATTTTGATAAAGTTTTTTTAATAAAATCAAGTTTATTTTTATTTGAACCTTCATAAAATAGAATGTTAATTAATTCATCGTTTATCTCTTTTGGTAAATCTAATTTTTGAAGTTCTATTTTAAACTGATCTTTACCTATTTTATCAATTTTATCAACTAGAACACAGAATTGATTAAAACTATCTCTAAAATTAAATACTTCAGATAACCCTGTAAGTATCTTTCTATTATTTAATTTTATTTTTACATCATCAATATTTAGTTCTTTAAATATTGTATAAACAAGTTTTATAATTTCTGCTTCACATACTAAGGAATTAGTGCCTATGTAGTCAACATCACACTGATAAAATTCTCTAAATCTCCCTTTTTGAGGTCTATCTGCTCTCCAAACATTTTGTATTTGGTATCTTTTGAATGGTAATGTTATATTTTCTCTGTTACTACTAACAAAACGTGCTAAAGGAACGGTAAGATCATATCTTAATCCTTTACTTGAAATTAAATTTTTTAATTCAGATGATGATACATTATTAATATTATCAACTTTTTTTAGAAACTCTCCTGAATTAAGTATTCTGAAAATTAACTTATCTCCTTCATCACCATACTTTCCATTAAGAATTTCAATATTTTCTAGTGATGGTGTCTCTATAGAATTAAACCCAAAAAGAGAAAATGTTTTTTTGAAAATATTAAAAACATAATTCCTCTTCTTCATTTCATCTGGTCCGAAGTCTCTAGTTCCTTTTGGTAAAGATGGATTTATTTTTTTCACTTTTTTAAAATTTATTACAAAGCTAGCAAATGATTTACATTATTTTTTATTTAAATTGCGCCAATAATTAATACTATGGCAGTTACTAGATTAGAGAGGAAAGGAAGAAGAAATGTTTCCAAAGCAAAAAGAGCTAAGCAGGTGATTAAAAGCCTCAACGCTAAACCTGTTATTAAAAACGTTGATGTAGAGGGAGTTAAAAAGGAATTTGCAAAAAAAACTACTAAGAAGTAGTTTTAGCTTAGTTCTATAACTTCTAACTTATCAATCTTACCCTTTTCTATACAAAACCTTACAATTGTTTTTCTTTTATGGAATCCTACTTTTCCGCAAGCCCCAGGATTTATATATAATAGATTATTAGCCTTATCCTGTTCTATTTTTAGTATATGACTATGACCACATATCAAAATGTCTGGTTTATTAATATCAATTAGTTTTAGAACTTTTTTATTATACTTTGGAGGTTTACCAGCTATATGTATAATGAGGAATTTTATTTTTTTAACAGTAAAAAGTTGAATCTCACTAAATTCTCTTCTAATCAATTCATTATCAATATTCCCAAAAACACCTCTAATTTTTTTGAAATTTTCTAATTTTTCTAATGTTTCTATATTTCCAACATCTCCTGCATGCCAAATTTCATCACAATCTTTTAGATATAATTTTAAATCTTCATGAAAATAACTGTGTGTATCAGATATTACACCAATTTTCATTAGATGAGTATTATTTATTTGATCTAATTCTTTCTTTCATACTTGACCAGATACTATCAAGTTTTTGAGCCTGATTTTTATCAGCAATTTCTCTAATCTTTATCCAATGATTTAATTTTTCTTCATTAAGTTCAATTGCTACATCGTAATAGTCTGACATATTCAATGAATTATCACCAATCCCTCTTGATATATCATCCATTATTATCAAATCATATCTTCTAAATCCTCTCTCAACCTTTCTTTTTATAGAGTCATATCTCTTGTACTCATTTCTAGCTAATTTTAATTGTTCTTTATTAAACCCTAAACGTTTACTTAGATAATTCATCTCTCTTTTAAACTCTTCATTATTTAGTCTTCCTGATTTTGTTTTAAAATTAAATACGAAATAGATATTTGATATTATCAAAACACCAATTATAATATATTGTAGTTTATTCTTCATTTGATGTGAAATTAATGATGTCAGATTTCTTAGAATCAAAGTATATGTCTTCAATATCAATACTAAATGTATTTATTGGTGTTGATTCGTTGATTCTTGTAAAAAAGAAAAAATTTAAACCTAACAGAAAGATTATCATTGTCAATAAAAAAGGTCTTTCATATTTTAAGTAAAATACTTCATTTCTATTGACTTCTTCAAATTTTGTTAAAAGTCTTGAATAGAAATAAGGTTTAGTATCAACCTGACTAATATTTTTTATACTATTTAAAATTTTATCTAATTTTTTATTCATAATAGACTATTTAAAATAAAATTAGCAGTTAACTCAAATGATTTATTTTTCCATTCTTCACCATTAATATTTGTAATATTTTTAACACTTCTTAGAGATTTCATTTGAAGGGAAAGTCCATCATAAATTTCATATCCAATTCCAAAAACAAAATTTGGATCACTTTCTAAATAATATCTTTTTTCAAACTTAAAATCAGGATTCTGACCGGTAGCATTAGAACTTAAATTACTTGATCTTGTTTCTACAGTAGAAAAGTCCTGTAACAAGTGAATCTGTGGACCAACAAAAAAATTAAATTTTTGAATTTTAAAATTCAATAAAATTGGTACTTGTAGATAAGTTAAATTATTTTCAAACCTCGTCATATTTACATCTTCAACTATGACTCCCTGGGAAGAATAATTGATACCTGTTTTAAGGCTTATCTTTCTCTTAATAATTTTTTCATCAACTTGCTCAGAAGACAGATCAAATCCAATATCTAAAATTAAACCTGCATTATATCCAAGATATGAATCAACCCTGTATGGTAATCCACCAATTGTATTCCATACCATTCCTGCTGATGTATTAAAATTTGATTCTGTTCTTAGAGTTTGATTTGATATTCCAGTACCTAAACTCACTCCAAAATTAATTTCTAATGCCTCTTCTTGAGAGAAAGAGTTAAAACTAATTATTAGTAAAAAAATTAAAATTTTATTTTTCATTCTATTTATTTAGATGTTAAAATTAATTATTTCTTGTTATCCATTTTTTTTATAAGGTGTAATTTTAGGTTCTTTTTAGCTCTAAATATCAAAGATTCAATAGAAGAGGATGATTTATTCATTATTTCAGATATTTTTTTATAAGATAATCCTTGAATGTTTTTTAATATATACGCTGTTTTTTGTTCTTCGTTTAATTTATCTATTGCATTAAAGAGTAATTTGGAATTTTCTTTTTTTTCTAAAATTATTCCAGGGTGTTCAAATTCAGGAATATCAATAGTTGTTCCGTCTTCTCTGAATAAATTAATTAGTAATGAAAATCTTTTTTTTCTCTTTTTGAATCTTAAATATTCAAAACATTTAGAAACTGTTATCTTGTAAATCCAAGTAGATAAACTTGATTTTTCTTTAAAATTTTTAATTGATTTATAAACTTGAATAAAAACCTCTTGAGATATGTCATCGGAATCATCAATATTTTGAATTATTGATATACAAGTATTAAATACAAAATTTTTATAATTTTCTACAAGATATTTGAATGCAACCTCGTCTTTTAATTTTAAATTTTTTATTAAATTTTTTTCTTCCAAGGTTTTATTTGCATATTAACTAATAAAAATAATAATTGGTTAACAAGATTCTTAATTTCTGTTAATATGATAGATGTCATTAAACCTACTTTATTGCTTAATAAGGAGAAATGTTTAAATAATCTTAACAGGATAAATAATTTAGCAGAACTTAATAATATTAATTTTAGACCTCATTTTAAGACTCATCAGTCTTTAGAGGTTGGGAGATGGTTTAAAAAGTTTGGAGTAAAATCAATCACAGTTTCATCTGTGTCTATGGCTAAATATTTTTCTGATGAATGGGATGATATCTTAATTGCCTTTCCATTAAACATATTAGAATTAGAAGAAATCAAATTTCTTCAAGATAAAATAAAGCTTAGTATTTTAATTGATTCATATGAGACTATAAAGTTTTTAGATATGAACTTTAAACATAAGATAAATATTTATTTAAAAGTTGATGTTGGTTATAATAGAGCTGGAATAAGATATGATAATATAGAATTAATAAATAAGATTATTAATTTTTCTGAGTCATCAGATATAATAAATTTTATGGGGTTTATTTCACACTTTGGAAATACATACAATTCTAAATCTAAAGATGAAATAAAAGAGGTTTTTTTGAAGTCTATCAAAAAACTTAAAAACCTAAATAATCTTTTCCCAAATATCGATATTTCAATTGGAGATACTCCTTCATGTAGTATAATTGAAGATTACCCCGATTTTATAACTGAAATAAGACCAGGTAATTTTATTTATTATGATATAGCACAGTTTAAAATAGGCTCTTGTCAAATAAATGATGTAGCCGTAAGAGTAGTTTGTCCTATAATTTCAATTTATGAGGATAGAAAGTCACTATTAATTTATTGTGGTTCTGTTCATCTTTCTAAGGATTATATTGTTGAAGATGGGAAAAAATGTTATGGTTATGTTTATCAGGGAGATTACTGGAGTTCAAAAAACAAAATTGGAAATATTGTTTCCTTGTCACAAGAACATGGTATTGTGGAATATGATAAAAATAAAGAATTTAAAGTAGGCCAAAGAGTTTCTGTTATACCTATTCACTCATGTTTAACGGTTGATAAAATGAGAAAATTATATTGTGATGATTTAAAGATTGAGATAATGAATTGATTTAGTGATATGAATATTATTCAAATTAATATTAGATTGTCTATATGAAAAATATATTATTTATATGTTTAACACTGATTCTAACAAATAGTATTAGTGGTCAAAATCATAGAGAATTTAACAGAGACGCAAATAAAGCGTTTAAGGAACGTGACTATATAAAGGCGACCATATATTCAATTAAATCTTTAAAAATTAAAAATAACTTCAAGACTGCTGCTAAACTTTTTGAAAAATCAATAGTTGAAGCAAACACATATAACTTATCTAAAATAAACAGGTTAGTAGATAAAGCTGTTCCATACATAGACGAACAATCTGCGATTCAGATGAAAGAAATCTATAATTCCTATGATAGGTTAAATCAAATTCAAAGTGAATTAATAAATTTTCCTAAAAAAGTTAAACTTAAGAATAAAAATATTATTTCTGAGAATACTTATGATTTTACTAACCAAAT
>CEWO01199724.1_pt1 | contig 20997 bp, 16 predicted proteins | sample 361561 | NCBI WGS metagenome assembly CEWO01 (sample SAMEA2623627, study PRJEB7988) | marine metagenome | isolation source: saline water (ENVO:00002010), including
CTGCAAAGAAAACAACTGCAAAGAAAACAACTGCAAAGAAAACAACTAAATAATAAATTATTATGGCACATAAAAAAGGAGCTGGTAGTTCAAAAAATGGAAGAGAATCGCATTCTAAACGACTTGGTGTTAAGATTTTTGGAGGTCAAAAAGTAACGGCTGGTAATATTATTATTAGGCAACGTGGCACAGTACATAATCCCGGGGATAATGTAGGAATAGGAAGAGACCATACACTATATGCTCTGACTGACGGTGTTGTAAAATTTAAGAAAAAAAACGATAGCAAATCATTTGTGTCGGTTATCAAAGAGTAAGTAATCTGTGAAAAAATTACATAAAAAGGCCATTACGGCCTTTTTTTATTTATTGTTATAAAAAAATAAAACTTAAATTTGATATCAAAATAATTAGCGAACATGTTAGAAATAAATAAAATCAAAAACAATACTGATAATATTGTTTTGCATTTGAAAAAACGAGGCATTGATGTTTCTGATAAATTAAGCTCTATAATTGATCTAGATAATGCACGTATTGCCAATCAACAAAAATTAGATACTCTTCTTGCAGAAAGTAACCAGATAGCTCAAAAAATTGGTGCAATGGCAAGAGAGAAAAAGTTTGATGAAATAACCCCCTTAAAACAACGTGCATCTGAAATAAAATTAATATCTAAAGATTTAATCGAATCCGGAAAAAAAATTGAAGAAAAAATTAAAAATATTTTAGTAGAAGTACCTAATGTTCCTCACACAAGTGTGCCCAATGGAAAAACAGAAAAAGATAATTCCTTAGAAGGTCAATGGGGTGATATTTTAGAATCTGACAAACTACTACCTCACTGGGAATTAGCTGAAAAATATAATATTATTGACTTTAAAAAGGGTGCAGAAATAACTGGCTCTGGATTCCCGTTATACAAAGGAATGGGAGCCCAACTTCAGAGAGGACTAATTAATTTTTTTCTTGATTACAACTCAAGCGCTGGATACAAAGAGTACATACCCCCTTACTTTGTTAATGAACAATCTGCATTTAATACGGGACAGCTACCTGATAAAGAGGGTATGATGTATCATATTACAAATGATGACCTTTATGTCATACCTACAGCCGAAGTTCCTATAACAAATATTTTTAATAATACTAAATTTCAACTCCATGAACTACCAATAAAATGCACAGCATATTCTCCTTGTTTTAGGAGAGAGGCTGGGTCATACGGAAAAGAAGTGAGAGGATTAAATCGACTTCACCAATTTGATAAAGTAGAAATTGTACAAATCTGTGAACCTCAAGAATCTTATAATACATTAAACCTGATGGTTTCACACGTAAGTGAATTATTAAAAAAATTAAATATTACATTCCGAGTTGTTAAATTATGTGCTGGTGACCTAGGTTTTACTTCAGCACTAACATATGATTTTGAAGTATATGCGCCAGGGCAAAAAAAATGGCTAGAAGTAAGTTCAGTATCTAATTTTGAAACATATCAATCAAATCGATTGAATTTAAAATATGTATCCCAAAATAAAAAAAATATTTTGTGTCACACGCTGAATGGTAGTGCACTAGCATTGCCCAGAATTGTTGTTGCTATTTTAGAACAAAATCAAACAGACACAGGAATTATCATGCCAGAACCTTTGTTAAGGTATGTGAATTTTGACAAAATAAATTAGTGAAATAATTTTGAGTATTTTCAGAAAAACAATAACATGCCTTTTAATAATAATGCTATTTTATTCATGCAATGAGCGTTATAATACTGAAAATGTAAAAAATGCTTCAATCCTTGAACTAAAAACTTCTGAAGATTTACACAATATAAATAGATTGGACATCAAAGCATTAAACAATAACCTTAAAATCGCAAAATTTAATTTATCAAAAATTGAAGAGATGCAACTTGATAGCATTACAATTGAATTAATGTATTTCGAATACCGTGATTACTTACATTGCGTTAATAATTTATACGAATCTCTAAATGAGATTGAAAAGCTGAAAACGCTATTAAACACTAACATAACACAACTTGCTAATATAAAAAAAGACTATAAAAACTCTCGTAAAAGACGTAATGACTTAGATTATTATCTTTTCGAAGAGTCACAAATAATTGAAAATACATCAATCAAGGTGAACCAAACTATTTACACAATTAATTATGAAAATAAACGGTTTGTTCATTTAAATAAAAAAATTGAGGAACTTATTAACTAATAATGAAACAATACTTTACAATCATAGGAATAATTATATGTAGTGTTATTTATTGCCAAACAACTACTAATGAATCCCTGGCGCTTGAATATTATAAAAAAGGTGATTTTGAAAAAGCTGTTCAAATTTATGAAAACATATATAAGGATAAAAAAGTTAAAAGTATCTATAATAGATATGTTGACTGCTTAATTAAAACCCAATCATATAAAAAAGCTGAAAAAATTATTAGAAATTTTTATAGAAAAAGTAATGATTTAACAGTACTCATAGACTGGGGACAATTATATACAATCCAAAACAAAGATGAATTAGCAAATGAAAAATTTCAACTAGCAATAAAAGAGGGTGAAGAAAATACCAGATTTCTAGCTAGTATTGGTGGTAAATTTTTAAAAAATAAACAATATGAACTTGCTCTTCAAGCATATACATTAGCCAAAGCTGAAAACAATAAAGCTAGCTATAGTATACAAATCGCGAACATATACTCATATAAAGGAGAAATTGAAAACATGTACCAGGAGTTAATTGATCTACTGTATATATATCCTAATTATTTTCAAACATGCAAGAATAAATTACGTGTAACAATTGGTGAAGATGATGAAAATGATAACAACAAGAAATTAAAAAAAATACTAATTAAAAATATTCAAAAAGATAATTCCTACGAAGTTTCTAAGCTACTTGTTTGGCTTTTTATGCAAGAAAAAAAATTTCAAGATGCATTAGACTATGAAATAACTATCGATAAAAGAATTTCTGATAATCTAATAGATATCATTAGCCTGGGTGATATTGCATTTAGCAACAAGGATTTTGAAACCGCTGTCAATGCCTTCCATTATATTCTTGAAAAAAGTGCAAAAAATTCTTACTCTTACGAATACAGTAGTCTTCAACTTTTAGATATAAAGTTTGAAAAGCTAAAATCTGAAAAGATTAAAAAAAATTCTGAAATCAAAAATTTAGCATCCGAATATAAATCCACATTAGACTATTTGGGAATAAAGTCCGAGACGATTTTTACTTTTACTAATTACTGTGATCTTTTATCAAAACACTTAGGTCAGGAAAAAAAAGCAATTGAGCTGCTCGAACATGCTATTAATAATATTATACTAGAAGCTTACGACCTAGCTATTTGTAAAATGGAATTGGCTAATATTTTAGTTAGACAAGATCAACTTTGGGATGCTACATTAATGTTCGCACAAGTTGAAAAAGATTTTAAAGAAGATCTTATTGGTCAAAAAGCAAAGTTTGAAAAAACTAAAATAAGTTATTACAACGGAGATTTTGAGTGGGCACAAACACAATTAAAAGCATTAAAATTATCAACATCTAAATTAATTGCTAATAATGCGATGAAACTCTCTTTACTTATTAGTGACAACCTCAACTTAGATACAACTGACACCGCACTATTATTATATGCAAAATCTGAATTACTGTTTGAGCAAAAACAATATGAAGAGTGTTTAAATACATTAAACATATTAGAAAGTTCTTTTCCTAATCACTCCCTTTCTGATGAATTACTAATGAAAAAAACTGACGTCTTTATTGAGAAAAAAGAATATGATCAGGCACTCATTACTTTAAAAAAAATCTGTGAAAAATACTACTATGACATCCTATATGATGATGCATTGTTTTACCAAGCAGAAATTTATGAAAAAATACTACTAGACAATGATACAGCAAAAGAAAAGTATGAAGAATTATTATTGAAAAATTCAAATAGTATTTTTATTAGCCAAGCAAGAAAAAAATACCGATTATTAAGAAAAAATAATTTTCTAGAACTAAAATGATTATATACTCTGTTGAAATTACAATAAAAAAAGATGTAGCTCAAAAGTGGTTACATTGGATGCAAACTCACCATATACCGGATGTTATGAATACAGGTTTATTTATCGAATTTGATTTTTTTCAAAATTTATTTAAACCACTAACATATACGATTCAATATAAGCTTAAGAATACTGATCATTACTCTAAATACAGAGAATTATATGCCGGAAATTTACAAAAAGAACACTCTAGGAAATTTGAAAACAAGTTCTCTGCAAAAAGAAAAATGTTTACCCATCTAGATTTAGATGATTAATTCTATTAAAATGAGCTTAGCTGCAAAAAAATATTTTGGTCAACATTTTTTAATTAACAATAATATAGCAATTCAAATTGTTGATAATTTAGATTTAAATCTATGTAATAATGTCATTGAAATCGGACCTGGGAAAGGCGTTCTGACAAAACTTTTAGTAAAAAAAAGTCCCAATATTAAATTAATTGAAATAGATCTAGACTGTGTTGATATTATTAAAGAAAAGTTCAAAAAAACTGATATAATACACGCCGATTTTCTAAAAATAGATTTGAAAAAAATTGGCTTTAAAAAGTATAATATCATAGGTAATTTCCCATATAACATATCCAGCCAGATCCTATTTAAAATACTTGAAAATCGAAATGACGTTATTGAAGTTGTTGGGATGTTTCAAAAAGAAGTAGCTGAGAGAATATGTAGTAAACCAAACTCTAGAAAATATGGTATTTTAAGTGTTCTAATTCAAGCATATTTTAACTGTGAATACCTGATTGATGTCGGTTCAGAAAATTTTAAACCTGTACCAAAAGTTCAGTCATCAGTAATTAAACTAACTAGAAACAACACTATAAAATTAGGTTGTACATACTCTGATTTTTTGCAAGTTGTGAAAGCTTGTTTTTCACAAAGAAGAAAAAAAATTAAAAATGCATTAAAAAATTTCACTAACTTAAATAATGCTAATATTCAAGACACCTTAAGTAAGCGTGCTGAGCAATTAGACGTTGCTGATTTTATTAAACTGACAATTAATCTCTTGCAAAAAAAATGAAAATGAATTTTCAATTAACACAAGACCTAATAAACGAAATTGAAATTCTAATTGATGTCAAAAATAGATTAGCACTAATACAAAAATGTGAAAATTTATTAGCTCCTGATATTGCAGAAATCATAGAAGTACTAAATCTTAATGACTCCAAATACCTTTTTGATGTTTTGGATGATGAGTTGAAAGCGGACATATTAATTGAGTTAGAAGAAGATCTCCGAGAAAAACTACTTGAAAATTTTAGCTCTAGAGAAATTGTAGAAGATGTTATTGATAATTTAGAATCTGATGATGCTGCCGATGTAATTCAAGAATTTTCCAAAGAAAAACAAGAAGAAGTACTATCAAAAATTGTCGATCGCCAACAAGCAAGTGACTTAGTAGATTTGTTGTCATATGAAGAAAATTCTGCCGGGGCTTTAATGGCAAAAGAATTAATTAACGTCCGTGAAGATTGGAGTATTTTGAGATGTGTAACTGAAATGCGAAAACAAGCGCAGGATGTAAACAATGTATATACCATTTATGTTGTAAATAAAAATTTAGAATTAATTGGAACTGTTTCGCTTAAAACATTATTGCTAACTCCTGAAAAAACTTTTATAAGTGACATTTACAACAAACAAGTTATTTCAGTAAAAACTAATACAAGTGGAGAAGAAGTAGCTAGAATAATGAACAAATATGACTTAATTGTTCTTCCTGTAATCAATGAAAAAAATGAATTAATTGGTAGAATCACGATTGACGATGTAGTCGATTTTATTAAAGAAGAGGCAGAAAAAGATTATCAAATGGCTTCTGGTATTAGTGACAACATTGAACCTGTGGATAATGTTTTCACATTAACAAAAGCACGAATACCATGGCTGCTTATTGGAATGATCGGAGGTTTACTAGGTGCTCAAATAATTGGACTATTTCAAATTGAAGAAAATCCAATTCTAGCATTTTTCATTCCACTAATCGCCGCAATGGGTGGTAACGTTGGGGTGCAATCGTCAGCAATAATTGTACAGGCATTAGCCGCTAAAAATCTCGGGCTTGACAATTGGGCAAAAAGATTTGTTAAAGAATTTAGTGTGGCGCTAATCAACGGACTTATTTGTTGTATTATTCTATTTATTATTTGCACTCTTCTATATCCAGAGCCAAAATTACCTATCACTGTTTGCCTCTCACTTTTAACAGTTATGATTTTTGCAGCATTATTTGGTACATTCATTCCATTAATTTTAAACAAATATAATATTGATCCGGCTCTCGCTACCGGTCCCTTTATTACAACTATGAATGATGTAATTGGCTTGTTTATTTACTTTTCAATTGCTGAATTAATTCTATAGCGATGAATATACTTATCACTGACTCTGTTGATCCTCTTTTGTTAAAATTATTAGACAGTAATAATTTAGCATATGAATGTAATCTAAGCGATTCTGAAAATACTATTCTGAAACAAATTCATAAATTTCAAGGTATTATTGTGCGTAATAGATTGAAAATAGATTCGAGATTTTTAAAAAAAGCGAAAAATCTAAAGTTTATTGCTAGATATGGATCAGGCATGGAGTCTATAGATACACAATCTGCTAAAGAGCTAAATATTAAATGCTTTAATGTTGCAGAAGGAAATTCTAATTCAGTAGGTGAACACGCTTTAGGTATGTTAATTTGCTTATTTCATAATATTAACCAAAGTGCTACACAATTAAAAGGTTTTATTTGGGAGAGAGAAATAAATAGAGGCATTGAGCTAGAGGGCAAGACAATTGGAATTATTGGTTATGGTAATACGGGATCTTCTCTTAGTAAAAAAATAGGAAATTTTGGCTGCCGAATACTAGCCTATGATAAATATAAGTCTGGTTTTGGAAAAGAAAACATTGAAGAGTGCAGGATAGAAACTATCTACAAAGAATGTGATATTATAAGTTTACATATTCCTTTAAACACTGAAACTAAATACTTAATTGACACAAAATTTATTAAAAAAATGGATAAACCTTTTTATCTAATCAACACCTCTAGAGGAGGAATTGTCTCAAATAAAGATTTAATTAATGGTTTAAAAACAAAGAAAATACTAGGGGCTTGCTTAGATGTTATTGAAAATGAAAATCCAAAATTTAGTGAAATCAATGTAGATAAAGATTTTAAATATTTACTAAATTGTAAAAACGTAATTATAACTCCTCATATTGCAGGCCTTTCTAATGAATCTAACAAAAAACTATCTATACTATTAGTTAATAAAATACTTGAATTAAAATGAAAACATTAAATATACTATTACTAGCAACCATTTTATTGTCAACTCAAATCAAGGCTCAGGTGGGCGGCGAACAAAGAGAAAACTCAGATATTCCAATAGAGGATGTTTATAACTGGTTATTCTTAGGGAATGACCTTGATCATTCAAAAATAATAATAGAAAAATATATGGATCCTCTAGGAAAATCTATTGGGACAGGTCTAAATTCAGGGTGGTATAATACCGGTAAGCCACACCGATTCCCCGGTTTTGATATAACAATCGGTGGACACGTAATTTCTCTGCCAAGCGAATCTCAAGTATTTAATGCAACAATAAATTATCCCGACGGATCTGTTAAGGAAGAACATAATACAATAGCTAATGGTTGGACAAAATTTTATTTGCCTTATGCTCAAGGGAGTATTGGATTAATCAAAAAAACTGAACTTTTATTTAGATATATGCCGCCAATAACATACTCTGACATAACCTCTAATTACTGGGGTATTGGGGTAAAACATGATTTTAAACAATATGTCCCTATTGTAGGGAAACTTCCGTTTGATCTATCATTTTTAGCTGCATATTCAAATTTTAAAAGTAACTATAATAGTTATGCCTATGGTGAGTATGAAAGGAATTTAGATTTTGATATTCAAGCATTTAATTGTAATATTATCTTAAGTAAAAAAGTTGCATTTATTACGGCCTATGCAGGAGCTGGGTACCAACATTCAACTTCAAGTTTAGTACTAGATGGATATAGTTTACCAAGTAATGATGGAGGCTTCACTTATGTACAAGATCCTCCTTTAAATTTATCATTGGGAGGTGTTAATGGATTTAAAACAAATATTGGAGCAAGATTAAAATTCCTACTATTTACTGTTCATGCTGAATACACAGTAGCTGAATACAATATTTTTACAATCGGAGTTGGCTTAAACTCTGACATAGGTTCTCGGATAATTGGCGGCACTATTGAAAAAGCAACTAAAAAAGATAAAAAGAAAAAGAAAGAGAAAGAGTAGCAAGAAGAAGATTAAGAAATAAGTGTTCCCTTAATATTTAAATTATTAAAATTTTTAATTAGGATTGGGATTTCCTTTTCTTTTAAAGGTTCGATTGTCTTAGGATGAATAACTGTATTACCCTTATTAGATAAATTAAACGCCTCATCATAAGTTAATGTTGAAAATAGTTTTGCTGAAGCATTTTTTTTAGGATCCTCACTATATATTCCATCAACATCTTTAAACAAAACTACTTGATCTGCGTTAAATAATTTGCCAAAAATAGCTGCACTATAATCTGAACCTTCTCGACCTAGGCATGTTATTTCAAAATTGTCATTATTAGAATAACTAGCAATAAAACCTTGTGTTAGTAACGGTAATACGTGGGATTTCTTCTGAAAACCACTTTTAGTTTCCTCCCAATTCACAGAAGAGTTTACTCCATTAGAATTTGTCTTAATGATGTGTGTTGCATTCAATAATGTATGCTTAAAGTTTTCTTTTTGTAAATAACAGCTTAGTATTTTAGAGGAAATAAGTTCTCCCGTTGACAATAATTCTGCCTTAGAATTAGAGTATTTAACTTGACTTAAAATTTCGTTAATAATTAGTTTTGGTAATGACAAATTTGTCATGATACTTATAAAATAATCATTGACTAGCAACATATTCTTAGTATCATAAGCCTCCTCTAAGAAATTTGTTAATTTCCCAAAAGCAGAAACAACCATAATTATATTTTCATCGAAATTTTTTATTATGCCAGGTAATTTCCTAATTGCCGCAGCATCTTTTAAACAACCTCCACCAAATTTTAATACCTTCATTCAAATAATAAACTTATTTTTGCTGTTAAATATATTACTCTTTTTGGATTATTATGAACCTTTCTAATTTTTTAAAAAACAAAAACTATAATTCTGAATTAAAGAATATTCTATTAAATATTCAATCCGGATCTATAGAAGTTTACAAAAAAATAAATGAAGAGAATAACGATGTTCTTGGATCTAGTGGACAAAAAAATATTCAAAATGAAGAAGTTCAAAAATTGGACATAATTGCAAATGATATTTTCATTGATTGCTTTTCTAAAAATTCCACCATACACTCAGTTCTTTCTGAAGAAAATGAAGATACTATTGATTTATCAAATTCTGGAAAATATTTAATCGCCATGGACCCGCTAGATGGTTCATCTAATATTGATGTTAATATTCCTGTTGGTAGTATTTTTTCAATTTTAGAGAATAATATTAACCATTTTTTGCAGGCAGGAAAGCATCAAAAACTAGCATGTTATGTAATCTATGGAACAAGTACCGTAATGGTTTTTGCAATTGAAAATGATGTTTTTAGTTTTACGCTCAATACTAAAACAAAAGAATATATTTTATCACACGATAATATAAAAACACCCGAGGATGGAACCATTTTTTCTATCAATGAAGGCAATTACAATTCTATTGATAACCGTATTATAGAGTATGTAAATATCTGTAAGAATCTAAATAGCAGTGGTAAACGAACTCACACCGGACGATTTGTTGGTTCACTAGTTGCTGACTTTCATAGAAACATGTTAAAAGGTGGTATATTCATTTATCCTAAAACATCTGATAAGCCGCACGGTCAGTTGCGATTAATTTATGAATGTAATCCCATCGCATTTATCGCAAAAAATGCTAATGCTAAATCTACGAGCCTAGATCAAGACATTTTAAGTATTATTCCCTCAAAAATGCACCAACGAACTCCATTTGTTGTTGGATCTAACAATATGGTTAATAAACTATTATCATTTTTTAATTAGTGAAAGAGTTTGATTTTTTAAAGTTATTCGAAGAGGATAAAAAATCTCAATTAATAATTGAGCATTTAAAGCAAAAAGAACAGCAGAAAAAAATAACGCTATTAAAAAATGCTCAAGGATCATTAAAAACAATTATTGCTTCTAGAATTTTTAAAAAAACAAATTTTAATCATTTATTTATTCTTGATGATTTAGAAGATTCCCTTTATTTTTTAGATGACTTAAATAATTTAAACTCAAATTCATCTGGCATACTTTTTCCATCATCTGAGCGTATCGGTATTGGTGATAACAATGTAATTCTTGAGCGAATAGAAACCTTAAATCAAGTTAATAATAAAAATAAAAGCTGTATAGTCACATACCCTGAAGCTGTAAAAGAAAAAATAATTGATAAAAAAGAATTTAATAAAAAGAAAATTAAGATAAAGGTTGGTGATAAATTTATTATTGAAGATTTTATAGAAACATTATATAATTTGGATTTTAAAAACACCCGTTTTGTATTAGAACCGGGTGAGTTTGCGATAAGAGGATTTATAATCGATATATTCTCATTTTCGAATGAACACCCATATAGACTAACACTAGATAATGATGTTATTGATGAAATTTCATCTTTTAAGGTAAGTGATCAAATGTCCATCAAAAAATTAGAAACTGTAAATGTTATTTCTAATATCGATCAAGATGTAAACAATAGTGCCAAATCAACTCTTTTTTCATACTTACCAAAAAATACAATTATCTGGATTAATAATGCTGAATTGCTTTTTGATGATAAATTAATTGAAAAAGAAGATAAGTATATAGATGGTAACACCGTTAGGAATTTAATGTCAGAATACAAACAATTGTATTCTGGTATGTTTGTGGGCAATCAAGAATTGGACAAAATATCATTCAATTCATCACCCCAGCCTGCTTTTAATAAAAATTTCGAAATTTTAATTGACAATCTAGATCAGCATAGAAAAAAGGGATACCGTAATTTTATTACAGTTTCTTCTGACCACCAAATGACAAGACTAACAAGTATTTTTAAAAACTATCTTCATTTAGTGGAATTAATTAAATGTAACAATTCCCTAAAAGAAGGCTTTATTGATCACGAAAATAAAATACTTCTATATACCGATCATCAAATTTTTGAAAGACATCATCAGTATAAGTCAAAAAGAATATATAAAACCGACAATGCTATTAGCATCAAAGAATTAACAAGCTTAAAAAAGGGAGATTATATAACTCATTTTGATTACGGAATAGGCATTTTTGATGGGCTTAGAATTAGAAAAGATGGCGATAAACAACAAGAATCCATCAGAATTATATATAAAAACAATGATGTCTTATATATAAGTATACATTCTCTTTATAAAATAGAAAAATACAAAGAAGGTGATGAGGATGTGTCTATTGATAAGATTGGTTCTCCTCGCTGGAAAAATCTAAAAGAAAAAGTGAAAAATAAAATTAAAGTCGTCGCTTTCGATTTAATTAAATTATATGCCAAACGGAAAATAACCGATGGCTTTTCTTTTTCAAAAGACACCTATTTACAGACTGAACTTGAGGCTTCCTTTATGTTCCAAGACACAGAAGACCAAATTAAAATTACACAAGAAATTAAAGAGGACATGGAAAGTTCATTCCCTATGGATAGGTTAGTTTGTGGAGATGTTGGATTTGGAAAAACAGAAATTGCAATTCGTGCAGCATTTAAAGCTGTAGCAGACAATAAGCAGGTTGCTATATTAGTTCCAACTACAATACTGGCCCTACAACACTATAAAACATTTACAAAAAGGCTGGAGCAATTCCCATGTACAATTAAATATCTCAATCGATTTGTTTCAAAAAAAGAAAGTACTAAAACACTACAGGATTTAAACGAAGGTTTAGTTGATATCATAATTGGTACCCATAGAATCATAAGTAAGGACGTGAAATTTAAAGACTTAGGTTTGTTAATAATTGATGAGGAGCAGAAGTTTGGTGTTTCCACAAAAGATAAATTGAAAACCATAAAAGAAAATGTAGATACCTTGACACTTACAGCAACTCCTATCCCTAGGACACTGCAATTTTCACTAATGGGTTCAAGAGATCTTTCTATTATGACGACTTATCCAAAAAACCGAAACCCTATTGAAACTACAATTTCAGTGTTTAATTATGAATCTATCAAAGACATAATACAGTATGAGATCAGTAGAGGCGGGCAAGTATTTATTGTACATAATCGTATAAATAGTTTAGAAGAAATACATTCTACCATATCAAAAATGTGTCCAAACCTAAACATTAGATTTGCACATGGTCAAATGGAGTCAAAAAAGTTAGAAACAACAATTATAGATTTTATAAATGGTGATTTTGATGTTTTGATCACTACTACAATTATAGAGAATGGCCTAGATATACCAAATGCAAATACTATGATTATTAACAATGCCCAGAATTTTGGTCTTGCTGATCTTCATCAAATTCGCGGGAGAGTTGGAAGGTCAAATAAAAAAGCTTTTTGTTACTTAATGACTCCGCCATTTAATAAAATGAAAGACTTAGCTATTAAACGGCTAAATGCAATAACAAATTTATCTGGCTTAGGAGACGGTTTTAATATTGCAATGAAAGATCTTGAAATTAGAGGCGCCGGAAATATGTTAGGTGCCGAACAATCCGGTTATATTGAGGAAATGGGATTTTCTAATTATCAGAAAATATTAGAAGAGGCAATAACAGAAATTAAAGAAACTAAATTCAAAAAATCATCATTAATATCATCTTCAAAAAACCAATATAAATGCATCCTAGAAACAGATTTAGAATTACTAATTCCTAGCCAATATGTTTCCGATGTTGCAGAAAGGATGAAATTATATAGACGATTAAGTGATGTAAGATCTGAAGAAGAAATTGATACATTTCAATCTGAATTATTAGATCGATTTGGGGAAGTCCCAACACCAACCAACGAATTACTTAAATCTATTTCTCTTAGATTAAAAGCCGAAAGTATTTTTTGTGAGAAATTGATTTTAAAACACAATGCAATGATCATAACATTTAACAATAAATCAGCATCTGAAACAATCCCAAATTCAGTTTTAAATAATATTATAAATACTATCCAGCAAGATAAATCGCAAACTTTTTCAATAAAAGAAAAAAATGACAAATTGAAATTTTACATAAAAAATATTAGAAATATCCAAGATGGCATTAAAATCATCGATGAAATTAATAATTAATTAAAAATAAAGTCTTAAAATTGTGCTGATGAAAAAAATACTTTATTTATTTATTACTATCACTTCATTTCTTTTCTCCCAAGAAACAATTACGTTTTATGGTACCGTGAGAAGTGCTGAAACAGGTGAAACATTAATTGGTGCAAATATCACAGTATTTGATTCACAAGATAAAATGGATTTTGTTACTGGAACCGCTTCAAATAAGTATGGTTTTTTTACTACTACACTAAAAAAAAGTGATTATACCGTACAAGTCTCATATCTAGGTTATCAAGACTTTAGCATGCAAATTCTATTTAACGACTCAGAAAGTTTTGAGAATATTAATATTTCTTTAAATCCTGCTAGTAAAACTTTAAATGAAATCACGGTAAGTGATAAACGAAAAGATCAAAATATAAAAAGTACCAACGTTGGAAAAATTGAACTTGAAATTAAGAATATTGAAACTTTACCTGTTCTTGCTGGAGAAAGAGATATTTTAAAATCTATACAAACCCTCCCTGGAATTCAATCAGGTGGTGAAGGATCTTCCGGTTTTTTTGTTAGAGGTGGAAGTGCTGATCAAAATTTAATTCTATTAGATGAAGCTGTTGTTTACAATGCTTCCCATTTGGCAGGCTTTTTTTCAGTTTTTAATAGTGATGCGATTAAAGATATTGATATAAGTAAAGGTAGTATGCCTGCAAACTATGGGGGGCGACTTTCATCTGTTTTAGATATAAGCATGAAAGACGGGAATGCAAAAAGATTTAGTGCTAGTGGTGGACTAGGGCTAATTTCATCTAGACTAACCGTTGAAGGGCCTATAAAACAAGACACTAGCTCATTTATTATTTCAGGAAGAAGAACATATATTGATGTGTTGACAAAGCCATATATAGACACAACTTCTTTTGCAGGAAGTTCATACTATTTTTATGATTTAACAGCAAAAGCAAACTATAGAATAAATAACACAAACCAAATATTCTTGAGTGGGTACTTTGGTAGAGATGTTTTTAATTTTAATAGCGAAGACTGGGGGTTTAGTGTCAATATACCATGGGGAAATTCTACCGCTTCATTAAGATGGAAACGAATTTTAAATAGTCAGTTATTTATGAACAACTCATTGATTTTTACTGACTATAAATTCTCACTTAATGGACGACAGGAACTAGAAGATAGCCCTACTTCTGAAAACACTCTTTTTTCAGGGATTCGCGACTGGAATTTAAAAACTGATTTTACATATAAACCCAAAGATCGAACAATAAAATTTGGAGCGAACTACGTTTTTCACAGATTTAATCCAACTAGTTTTACAGGAACTTACGATGAATTAGAATTTGAACAAATAATGTACTACTATGCACATGAATATGCTGCATATATTAATGAAGAGTATGATTTTGATAACAGACTGTCTGTTAATCTAGGTTTAAGATATTCCGGTTTTACACAAGTTGGTCCCTTCGATAGATATATTAAAGATAATTCTGGTGTAATTGGACAGAGTTCAACTACAGATACAATTAGCTATAAAAACAATGAAATTGTAGAAACATATGGTGGATTTGAACCTAGACTATCTATGAAGTATTCCCTAAATCCATCATCGTCTATTAAACTTGCATATGTACATAACTATCAATACTTGCATTTAACTTCTCAAGCCACATCATCTTTGCCAACAGATGTATGGATGCCTAGTTCTGATATTGTTCGACCACAAATAGGTAAACAAATATGTCTTGGTTATTATAAAAACTTTAATCAAAACACATACGAAAGTAGCGTAGAAGTATATTATAAAACCATGGAAAATCTAGTAGAATATAAAGAAGACTATATCCCTGGAATTGCTATTGGTGTAGATAATATTGATAACAATTTAACATTTGGGAATGGCAACTCATACGGTTTAGAGCTATTTCTTAAAAGAGATATGTCTAAAAGATTTAATGGAACTATTGGCTATACATTATCAAAAACTACTAGGCAATTCGACGAATTAAATAATGGTGATTGGTTTTTTGCCAAGTATGATAGGACTCATGACCTTTCAGTTGTTTTAAGCTACAGTTTATCTGATCGTTTGTTAATCTCAACAATTTTTGAATATAAAACAGGTAATTCTCTTACAATACCTGAATCTATGTATATTATAGATGGGGAGTTATTAACGCAATGGGGTGATAGAAATAGTTATAGAATGGACCCGTATCACAGAATGGATCTAGCTCTAACATGGAAGAACAAGGATGTTAAGAAAAATGGAGATATAAAAAAATATAAATCTGAATGGGTTTTATCAATATATAATTTATATAATCGACAAAATCCATATTTTATTTATTTTGAAACTGAAGGGAGAATTGGAGGAGATGATCCAGTTCAAATTAAAGCCCAACAAGTCTCTCTATTTCCAATTATACCATCAATATCATGGAATTTTAACTTTTAAAAAATGAAAAAAACCATTTACATACTAGTTGTTTTATTACTTTTTTTCTCATGTACTAAAGAAATTGATATTTCTATTCCAAACTCTGGATCACAATTTGTAGTGAATGGAATTATTGAAAACGGTAAAAAACCTAAAGTACTTCTTCAGCGCAATTTACCTTACTTTGAACCGTTAAATATTGATTTTAATAATATCCTCAATACTTTCAGTTTTGTTAATGATGCGACTATTACCATCACAAATAGCTATGGACAAATTGACACGCTTGTGAATATAATCAATTTAGGATTCCCAGGTCTAACTGACACTTGGTTTTACAACTATGAAGGCAATATGTTAGGTGAAGAAGGTGTAAGTTATAAATTAGAAATTTCTAAACAAGATACCCTAGTCTGGGCAATAACTACAATACCAAAACTAGACCCTATAAATAAAGAAAGTCTCCGATTTCTTTATAGACCTGATGATAGTTTGTATTGTTTTATGCAATTAACTGTTACAGACCCAGATACTATTGGAAACTGCTATAGATTATTTTCAAAAACAAAACCAGTAAATAGTGATTGGGCTTTTGATAATATTCTTCCAAAAGATGGTTATGATGATTTTTTTATAAGTATGCTTGATAATCAAGGTAATTACAATGATGAGTACACTAATGGTCTTACGTTTATCGCTCCTAATTATAAAGGTCGTGGATTTTGGCAGCAATGGGGACAACAAGAAGATTACGAGACTGATGAAAATGATGAAGTGGACGGAAATTCAGGTGCAACCACAGGATTTTGGAATGTTGGAGATGAAGTCATGTTAAAATTTTCAGCTGTTGATAGGGGTTCATGGGATTTTTGGGCTTCACTTCAATATAATAATCCTGGAGGTCCTTTTGGTGCGCCTTCGCAAGCAAATACAAACATTAATGGTGGATTAGGAGTTTTTGGAGGAAGTTCTTCTGAACAAGTTTACCTTATAGCCAATCCCGAAGTTGATCAAAAATTTAATTAAACAACTATAACCCTAAATTCTTTTTGATATTTTTCTGGCCGCCTAACAAATATTCAACCGGATTTTCTAAAGCTTCTTTAACCGCTACAAGAAATCCTACAGATTGCTTACCGTCAATAATTCTATGATCATAAGAAAGTGCAACATACATAATTGGACGAATTACAACTTTACCTTCAATAGCTACAGGCCTCTCTACAATATTATGCATTCCTAAAATTGCAGATTGTGGTGGATTAATAATTGGAGTTGAGAGCATTGATCCAAATACTCCTCCGTTAGTAATAGTAAAAGTTCCTCCTATCATGTCATCAACCGAGATACTACCATTACGAGCTTTATTAGCCAATCTCATAATTTCTTGCTCTGCCTGATCAAAACTCATGTCTTGTGCGTTTCTTAAAACTGGCACAACAAGACCTTTAGGAGAGCTCACAGCAATGGAAATATCTTTATAATCAAAACTTACTAGTTCATCTCCATCAATCATAGAGTTTACATCAGGAAACATATCTAATGCTCTAGTAACGCTTTTAGTAAAAAAAGACATAAAACCTAACTTAGCACTGTGCTTCTCATAAAAATCATCCTTGTATTTTGATCTAACTTCGTTGATTGCTGTCATATCAATTTCATTAAATGTAGTTAACATTGCTGTCTCATTTTTAACTGAAACTAATCTAGCGGCCAATTTTCTTCTAAGTGAGGATAATCTTTTTCTGTTTTGATTCCTTTCTCCAAAAGCATTTCCCATAGCTGGCTTACTTTTGATGACATCTTGTTTGGTTATTCTTCCCCCTTTCCCCGAACCAATAATATTTTGATCAATATTTTTTTCTCTCATTATTTTTTTTGCAGCCGGAGAAGCAATAGATTCTGATTCTGGTAATTGATTAATTGAAACCTCTATCTTCTCCTCTTCTTGTTTTTTATTTATAGCTACTGATTTATTTGTATTCTTTGCAGAGGTGTCAATTTTACAGATTACTTCACCAACAGGGATAGTTAATTCTGATTCTTTTAAAATACTGATGACCCCACTGTCTTCTGCACTAACAGTAAGAGTAGCTTTATCTGAATCTATTTCACAAATTTCTTGATCTTTTTCTACATATTGTCCATTTGAAACTAACCAATTTGAAATTTCAACTTCGTTAATAGATTCACCCGGACTAGGAACTTTTATCTCTAAAATCATAATTTATTTTTTAAATACTTCATTGATAATTTTTTGTTGTCTTTCATAATATCGCTGACTAGATCCACTAGCAGGAGAAGCACTTTCCTCCCTTGATATTAATTCTATTTTTAATTTCACTGATCGGAAATGATCCATAACATGAAACCATGGCCCCATGTTTTTAGGCTCTTCTTGTACCCAAATATATTTATTTGCATTTTTATAATTATTAATCAGTGTTTCTAAATTTCTATTCGGGAATGGATACAATTGTTCAATTCTAATTATTGCAGTGTTTTTATTTTTAATTTCTATTCGTTTAGCGTCTAGCTCATAATATATTTTTCCACTAGTAAATACTAGTTTCTTAACTTGTGAATTATCTGCTTTTTCATCATCAATAACTTCCTGGAAAGAACCTGTGCTTAATTCATTTAAACTAGAAACACAGCGAGGATGTCTTAATAAACTTTTTGGAGAAAATAAAACTAATGGTTTTCTAAAACTTCTCTTCATTTGTCTACGCAACATATGAAACAAATTTGCTGGAGTAGTACAATTTACTACTTGCATGTTATTCTGTGCACAAAGCTGTAAAAATCGCTCCATTCTTGCACTGGAATGTTCTGCTCCTTGGCCCTCATACCCATGTGGTAAATACATAACTAAACCATTTTGCAAGTTCCATTTTTCTTCAGCAGATGAAATATATTGATCAATTATAATTTGAGCACCGTTAAAAAAGTCACCAAACTGTGCTTCCCAAATTGTTAACCCATGAGGTTTAGCTGCAGCATAACCATATTCAAAACCTAAAACTGCATACTCGGATAAAAATGAATTATATATACTTAAACTAGCATCACTAGCAATTAAAGAATTAAAAATATTAATTTTTGTCTCACTATTTTCACTCTTTAAGATAGCATGCCTGTGAGAAAATGTTCCACGCTCCACATCTTGACCGGAAATTCTAATAGGATTACCTTCAGATAACAAACTTGCATATGCTAAAAGCTCCGCCATTCCCCAATCTAATTTATCTTCACTATCCAAAGAATTTAATCGATCTAAAAATAATTTTTTTGTCTTCTTGTAAAAGCTGTGTGATTCAGGTAAAGAAAACAATTGCTTACCTAATTGTAATAAATTTTTCTTATTAAATTTGGTGTCAACTTCCAATAAAAAATCCGTAGGTTTTGCCTTACTTAACCCTAGCCAATTTTCTCTAACAATTGATTTAATAATTGTTTTTCTTTTTTCTTTTGCTTTAGTAAATTCTTGATTTAGATGATCGGAAATTTGTCTGTCAATATTTTTAGCATAATCATGCGAAATAATACTTTCTAAAAGTAACTTGTCTACATAAATATCCCTAGGATTTTTATGCTTCTCTATTAACTTGTATAAATTTGGTTGAGTAAATTTTGGCTCATCTCCTTCGTTATGACCATACTTTCTGTAACATAACAAATCAATAAAAACATCTTTTTTAAATTTTTGCCTGTACTGTACAGCAAAATCAATAGTATGCATAACAGCTTCAACATCATCTCCATTAACATGCAATACTGGACATAAGGTAGTTTTAGCAACGTCAGTACAGTATGTGCTGGATCGTCCATCTAAATAATTCGTAGTAAAACCAACTTGATTATTAATTACTATATGAATTGTTCCTCCCGTGTGATAGCCTTCTAATTGAGCCATTTGAATCACTTCATAGACAATCCCTTGGCCAGAAATAGCAGCATCTCCATGAATTAAAACAGGTAATAATTTTGAAAAATCACCATTATATTTTTTGTCAATTTTAGATCTTGAAATACCTTGCACAACTGGATCAACAGCTTCTAGATGAGAGGGGTTAGGGGCAAGACTAATTTCTACAACCGATCCATTATATAAGTGTCGCTTGCAGTTATAACCCAGATGATATTTAACATCTCCGTCAAATTCATCGTCTTCATATACTACGCCGTCAAATTCGTTAAAAAGACGTGAGTAGGGCTTCTTAAATGTGTTTGCTAAAACACTTAATCTTCCTCTATGAGCCATCCCAAAAACAAATTCTTTAATACCTAAATCAGCGCCCTTAATAATCATCTGATCTAAACCAGGTATTATAGATTCTGCGCCCTCAATGGAAAAACGTTTTTGTCCAACATATTTTTTATGTAAAAACTTTTCAAATCCTACAACTTCATTAAGTTGGTGAAGAATATTTAATTTAGAACTTGTGTCAAATGATGGTTGATTATTATTTTTATGAATAAAATTCTTGATCCATTCAACTTCATTCATCTCTCTAATATAAACATATTCTATCCCAATAGATTGACAATACACCTCTTTTAAATGATCTAAGATAGTGCGTAAAGTTGTTGGGCCTAAACCAACTTCATTCCCCGCCTGAAAAACAGTTTGTAAATCGTCCTCGATTAAATTAAAGTTTTGAATATCGAGCTTGGGGAGATAATCACGTCTGTCACGAACGGGGTTAGTTTTAGTAAATAAATGTCCTCTCTTTCTAAAGTCATCAATTAAAGAAATAACTTGAAATTCTTTTGAAATTGCACTTGGTAATTCGCCCTCTAAAAAATCATATGATTCCTTAGCAAAATCATAACCCTGGAAAAAACTTCTCCAAGATTCATCAATAGAATCTGGATCATCTAAATACTGATTATACAACTTATCATAAAATGAGATGTGTAAACTGCCTAGAAAAGAGTATTTGTCCATCTATATTCTTTTTACCAAAATTACATTTTATATGTAATTGAATATAAAAAATCTATAATAATTTTTCTAGATTTTTTTGAAAGATTTAAAATTATATTTTTTCGAAAAATTAAAGTTTGGCACAGCATTTGTTTTATACATGA
>CEWO01056633.1_pt1 | contig 20817 bp, 22 predicted proteins | sample 361561 | NCBI WGS metagenome assembly CEWO01 (sample SAMEA2623627, study PRJEB7988) | marine metagenome | isolation source: saline water (ENVO:00002010), including
GTGTTTTGAAGATTTTCCAAAACGTGAGCATTTACCGTAACAAACTTGTGTAGTCGCCGAAAAAGTCAGTAAGGATGGTAAGGGTTTTTACTACTTTACGCTTTTGTTACCATTTTCAATAACAAATATTTTTGTAGCTAAAAAAGTCAGTAAGGATGGTAAGGGTTTTCATTTTTTTACGATTTTATTATGAATTATGGTAATAAATTTGTAAAGAAAAAAAACGGCTCAGTAAGGACCGTCACGTTTTTTTGCCATTTTAATTTTGTTACGATAATAAGTAACAATTATGTAAATGAAAAAACGGGTCAGTAAGGATGGTAAGGGTTTTTACTACTTTACACTTTTGTTACCATTTTCAATGACAAATATTTTTGTAGCTAAAAAAACCAGTAAGGATGGTAACAAATAAGTTTAAATATAAATAAATTTAATCCAAGTATTTAGTATAATGTCTCAATTAACCGAACAAGAAAAAAAGAAAAAAAGCGATATTTCTTACAAATATATGCCTGTTTCTATATTTGATGTTCAAAAAATGGGTAAAAAAGGAATTAGAGGAGAAAGAAATTGGGGAAAAAAGAAATCAATACCATCAAGTCGAGCATCGTATAGTCCATTTCCACCAGACGTAGCAGAATGGTGTGCAATGTATTTTTTAAGAGAAAAAAGTAATATATTCGATCCCTTTGCTGGATGGGGTGAAAGACATAAAGCAATAATAGATGCTAGTAAAAATTATACCGGATTTGATATATCTAAAAAAGCTATAGAACACGCAAAAAAAACATATAATGTAACAAATATTTTAGCAAATTCATTAACTGATGAAATACCAACACATGATGGGTTATTAACTTGTCCTCCATATTGGAATTTAGAAAAATATGATAGCAAAGAAGGAATAGATAGAGATAAAACCTGGGAAGAATTTATAAAAAATTACGATGCTATTTTTAAAAGAACGTGTGAAAAAGCAGAAAAGGGCGCAATGTATTGTATTATGGTAGGTGATTGGAGAAAAAAAAATGTATTTTATGATTTAGCATATCAAACAGAAAAAATAATGGCAAAATATAATATGATACCATTTGACAAAGTAATATTGTCATATAAAAAAATAACACCGATAAAAATGATATTACCTCAATGTAAACGGTTTGGTTATACGTGTAAAACACATCAATATTTATTAGTTTATCAAAAAGCGTAATATATGTATAAAAATAAACTATTTATTAATTATTAATGAATACTAAAGAAAAATCAATATATGATTTTTTAAATAAATGCAATATAGTTTTTAATGATATTCAATATTTAGATGGAATGCTAATACCTAGAGAATTGTTAATATCAGATGAAAAATATAAAGATATTAGTAATAATATATTAGAATTAAGAAAAATATTTAGTAGTTCTTGTATGACAAGTCTACAAACTAATGCACCAGGTAAACAAAAATGGCCATTATTAAATTTAGTTAGACAAATATTAAAAGCAATCGATTATAAAATGACCCCGCAACGAAAAAGCAATGGATATACAAAAGATGGTAAAAAAAAATATAGAAGATTTTTTATAATACATAAATTAAAAGCAATCAATACTGTAAATAATGCGGTAAATTAATTATATAAATAATTATAATTATATATATAATGAAAAATACAGGAGAGAAAAATAGAATGTTAATAATTGCAGCAGGAGTGGCAATAGTTGGAGGTTTAGTGGTATATTTAGGTTATTCATATTTAGGTAATGAAAAATCAGTAGAAAATAAAAGTGAAAACAACGATGGAGGAAATGTTGTAGCAGATTTATTATCTAGCGTTACAGGCATTAAAGAAGTTGTAAAAGAGATAGATGGAAATGAAGGAATATTAAAATCACAAGCAGAAGGAAATTTAATGAAACAAATGTTGAAATCAGTATTTAATCAAAATTCAGATACAACAAGCCCTTAAAAATAAATAATGTAATTTATATTATTTATTTTTTTCTTGGTTTTGCTTCCTCTGGTATATTATTAATTATAAAATTACTTACATAAGTAACAGTAGGTTTACAATCATATATAGTTCCTACATATAATCCTGCCCCAAATCCCATTAAAAGTTGCCACATTTATATATTAGTAATTAGATTTTTATATTCTACATAAAAAGAACTACCAAAATAAGCACCACAGGCAGTAAATAAATGCCACAGTGCGTGAAAATTTGGACTTTTGATACAAAATATGTGGTCTATAGCCAAACATATCATACCCAATATCATCGAATATTTATAATAATTAACTTTTTGTTGCGATCCAGAACTCTTTGCTAAAAAATTAGCTAATAAATATTGATATACTATTAATACTCCAAAAATTAAACTAAAAATAGCATGTAAATCATAGACAGTAATATATAATACATATAATAAAACTAACCAATTATAACTTATGTTTTGAACTTCTTTAATATACATAAACATCATTGTTACCATAGACAACTCATCTGCTATTTGACCATACCATCGTAAAGTTCCGTGTAACATCATAGTTCCTGCTCCTAATAAAATTTGTGTTATGGCTGTTCTATATATTGATGTATTGAAATAATACAATCCAACTAAAACATACGATAACCCACTTATAGTATTATAAAATTCAGCTATGTAAGGAGAGTGAGCATATTTATCTTCACAAAAAATTACACTTGAATCATAATGACCCCAATATTTAACAATACTTTCATTCATTTTATAAATATTGTTAATTCTTTTAAATTATTTATATAATATATATGAGCGGAACTATAAAGGTATTATCTTATAATACAAGTTGGGAATCAAGTGAACCTAAACCAAAATGGAATGAAGATATAAATTTTTATGAAGAAAGGGGTGAAGTAGCAACTGCAATAGCAAGTGAAGCTGGTTATTTTGATTTTGATGAAAAAGGGAATTTAACCAAAAGAACCGAACAACCAGACTTTCAATCCAAACGAGCTTATACAAATAAAATGTTAGCAACTAGAGATAAAGCAGGTGACTTTGGAGATGGTGAAGATGGAATATCATTTCACGCAAATAAAAACCCTGAAGAAGTCCGAACAAATATTTTTAGTATAATAAAATCAGGAAATTATGATTTAGTAGGTATGCAAGAGTATGTTCATAAAAAATATGATAAAAATAATTATGGACAAGAAATGGAAGATGTATATGCTCAAGAACATTATATTCCGTCATTATCTAATATGCAATTAGTAATAGGAGACGTACCTTTAAATTTACCGAACGGTCAAAAAAAAAAAATAGAAATTGGTTCATTGTATAATAAAACTAAATTTGAACAAGTAGGAAATCATCATTATTTTGATTTAGGTCCTGATGGTAGACCAGTATTAATCGTTTTATTAAAAGAAAAAAGCAGTGATTCTCATATTTTATTTATAAATGCACATATGCCACAGGGATATAATATAAAGGGTGAAGGAAAACCTGATGAGATAATAGCAAATAAAATAGATAGAGAAATTGAAAAGATGAATAATCAAGATTTAATACAAGGGGCTAGAATAATATTAACAACTGATTCAAATGATGCAAATAATAAATGGATTCGAAACATAAAAATAATGGGGAAAAAATTAAATGGTGGTTCAAATTATAAACCAACTTGTTGTACAACTTTAATAAGAAAGAAGAATGGTAGAACTAGAGAGGAAAGAAGAATACGATTTGGTGATATTATATTGGATTCTCAAGCAAATGAAAATTCTTTTGCATATGATTATCCAAAAGAAATTGAAGGGAAAGCATATTCAGACCACGCGCCAATTTCAGCAAAATTACCTCCAACTCAACATAATCCACCAGCACCTGTATCACAGGGACTGAAACCTCCATTGCCTCCACAAGAGAAAAAGGAAGATAATGCTACTTCACCAGGTTTGCTTGGTTTAGGATGGTTCGGCGGTAAAAAGAAAAGGAGAAAAAGAAAGCGAACTAGAAAAAAGAAAAAAAAATCACGTAGAAGAAAAAGAGGTGGAAAAAAATCACGAAGAAAGAAAAAAAAAAGAAAAACACGAAAAAAGAAAAGGCGTCGTAGTTAATATTTAATATAATACTTAATAATCTAATTATATATTATATGGCAACTTTATCAGTTAGAGGAACTAACGCTGTTTTACATAAACGACCAGTAACGAATAAACCCGCAACGAAGACACCAGCAACGAAGACACTAGCAAAGAATACACCAGCAACGAATACACCCGCAACGAAGACACCATCAACAATGACAACAGAAGAAAAAGCAGAAAGAGAAAAAGAATGGGTAAAATATTCAACGACAAATACAGATTATTTATTAATAAAACCAACCAACCCAAAATTTACATATATTCATCCCGCTTTCAAAGACGATATGAAAGCCCAATGGTTAGCCGAAGATAAGGCAAAATTTATGGAATATAAAAAACCAAAACAAGCAACACAAACTAACCCCACTAAAAAAGGTCAGGAAGAATTGAAAAAAGAACACGAAAAAATGTATACAGTGGGTAGTAATATAGGAACTAGGGAATATGGAGGCGAGGCGGAAATAGATCAATATTTTTCAAACATATTCAATGGAAAACAGAATTCCTGGAATCCAAACGGCGAAAACAGTAAAATTATAGGATGGGTTATTAAGGCTATGTATACAAATGCACATACAATTATTGAATCTATAAATAAAAAAACTTTTGATTCAACTTTTATTGCAAATCTTAAAAAATGGATAAATATAGAACTTGATAAGGCGAAGAAACTCACCTTAAAAACTGAGCTTGCACCTAAAATGGGTAGCCTTACGATTACGCCGTGGGCTGACAAAAAACCAGCTGACAAAAAACCAGGCGACCAAAACTTTTATAAAAAAGGTCTTAAAGAAGTATTAACGATTGCTAAAAGAAAGAAAGATAATAAGTACATTGTACCAAAATCAGGTTGTAATGATCCAAATAATTGTGATTATGATCCAACAGCGACAGAAAATCTATATAGCTCATGTTCGGCAGAAGAAAAAGGATATAATAGGTATAACCAACAACTACGAGACATAGGTAAATTTAGAAAATTAATGGATCCTTTAAAAAAAAAACTAACTGTTATCAAAGTTAAATATACCCAACGAGGAAGGGACGTAACAAAGAGTGTCAAAATAAATATAATGGCCTGTAGTAGTAATTGTGCAAATGGAAGTAAAATAGAAGGATGTGCACCACGGTCGTGTATTGGTTGGGCCGGGAGCGCGGAGGAGGGGACAGACTACGTGTGGAAGAAGAAGAATGGGAAGTTTAAATGTGTAAGAAATACAAAGGCGACAAAGAAAAGAAAGAAAAAAAAGAAGGGCGGTAGAAAATCACGTAAAAAAAGGAAGAGAACTAGAAAAAAGAAAAAAAGGGGTGGAAAAAAATCACGTAAAAAAAAGAGAAAGAGAAAAAGAAAAACACGAAGAAAACGAAAAAATTAATTATATATTATTAAAATTATATAATTAATATATTAACCTTTTTTAACATATTGTAATGTGCTTTCAAAGAATTGTTTAACTTTAGTTTGGTCACCAGTGGCATATATGTCTTTTTGTTCACCTTTTACAAAATTAATAAAGGTAGGTAGAACTTTAACTTTTAAAGAGGCGCAAGCGTCTTGTCCTTGGTCGGCATCAATATGTACAAGAATTACATTATCAGGCATTTGATTAAAATAAGTATCTACATAAGGAGCTATTCTATTACAAGGTCCGCACCAAGTGGCGCCGACTTTAATAATAACAAAATCATAATTTTGAATGACGGTTTGTAAATCAGAACGATTGGTAATATGTAAAATTTTACCTGGCATTATAATAAAATATATATTATACTTTTATATATTTTATTTTCTAATTTTATAATAATTTTGATAAAACCAACGGAAAGTTTTATTTAACCCATCTTTAAGTTCAGTAAATTCACAACTAATGATAGATTTTAATTTGGTATTAGAAACAGTTTTTTTCATACAACCATCGGATTTTGTAGTATCCCAAATAATATCACTATTTTTAATAGTCATAACAGAAGCTAATATATTAACAATTTCTTTAATAGAATATTCTTTATCATTACAACAAATAATATTACCATCAGTTACATTAGAATTATGTAAAATTTGTAATATAATTTCACCGAAATCGTAAGAATATAAGAATTGTCTTAATGGATTACCAGTTCCATATGCAACAAATTTATCAAATTTTTGTTTAGTTAAAAAGAAACGATGCATTAATCCAGGAATCATATGACTATTTTTTAAATTAAAGTTATCATAAGGTCCATATAGATTTACAGGAGTAAGACAAATGAATTGACATCCTAGTTTGTTATATTGTCTACACTGTAATTCTAACATACGTTTAGCATAAGAATAACCTTCATTAGAATTATGTGGAGGAGACTCGTGTATCATGGATTCATTCATCGGGAATTTGCTAGGATTACAAGGGAAAATACAACTGGATAATATAAATATGCCTCTCTTAAAATTATATTTGTAACAAGCTTCTAATATATTTTCATTAATTTTAATATTGTCACTAAACATATCAATATTAGATTCCATATTTTTATATAATCCACCTACATTGGCGGCAAGATGTATAATATGAGTATAACCTTTAGAACTATAGTATTTAAAATAATTTAATACTCTATTTCTATGAGTAAGGTCTAATATTTTTCTGTTTATAAATTTATAGTGATGTGTGATAGAATCATTAGTTAATTTTTTAATAGTTTGCCCCATCATACCATCACCTCCAGTAACAATAACTTTAACCATATAATAAATAATAGATTATAATATTTTTATATTAATTTTTTATATTTTCTATGAAAGATTCTAATTCATCAATATCAATATGAGGTAATTCAACGTGTGATTCCCATATATATTTACAATATGCCCAAATGAATTTAGAATTATTGGAATAATAATGATTTTTTTTAAACATTAATTCTCTATAGATATGTTTAGGTAATAAATCCAAACTATCTTTTGGTAAAACATAAGCCAATTGAGTATAAGGATGAATAGATTTATTAAGATTATCTTCAATCATATCAACATCCCATTTGGGAATATACTTAATTAAATCATTAAATAAAGGAGGATAATTAAATTTATAACACCATCTCCAATCGGGACAATTGTTAGTATAATATTTCATAACCCATTCTAACCCCTCTAAATAATTAATACAAACTTTTTTAACAAAATAGTCATTTTTATTATTATTAAATAATGAATTATAATATCTGTTTTCCCAACCATTATCATAAGGATTAATATATCTTTCAATAGAACGATTTTTAATAGGAATATTTAAATACCGTTCATCAGGATCAGTAAAAGATCTTTTTTCCATTTTTTCTCTAATTTTATATTCATTTTTAAAATTATCATATTCATTTTGAGATAAAACTTTAATAAATTTAAATAAATTATTCCAAAAGATTTTATTTCCATCAGTGAGATTAGAATTAGATTTACCAATAGTAGATTTATATGCATTTATAAGAATATGAATACCGTTAGTTCTAATATTTACAGAAGGGAAATGAGGTAAGAAATCGTTACCTAGCAAAAAGCAAATAAATATATAATCATATAATCTATTAGATTGTTGTTTATTATTAACTTGTTTACCATTATTCATAGTAGATATAATAGCTTTGGACATTTCAGGAATATTTAAAATATAACTTTCATTAGGATTTAATGATTTGTCAATATATTTAATAAAATCGGGAGTTTCTCTATATAAATATATATTTTTAGAAACAGGTAAATGATTAAGTGCTAACATAATTAAATCAGCATCAAGGCCATAAATGAGTGTGGTTTGATGTTTATGAGAAGATTTATTATTACGTATATATTGAAATAATTTATGTTCACCTTCACCTTTAATGTTAGAACCAGAAACAATAATTTCGTTTACACCAAGAGAAATGCGAGTATTTTCAGAAAAGAAACGATAAACTTCATTATTTAAATTATTCATAAAGGAAGTTCCGGGAGTAATAGCGCGTTTATCCCAAGAGTTTTTATGATTTAAAATTTTTTGTTCAATCATAGATTTATATCTTCTAATACGTTGTTGTTCTAATTTGGCTAGAGGAGCAACACCATCGAATGCAATAATAACGCGATTAGAAGGTTGAACTAAAGTGATATATTCTTTAATTTTATTACATATAATATTAATTAATTGTTTTTCATATTTATAATTATTACCATTAAATTCTAATAGTCTCATAGAATCATATATAATAGAATTACTATCTAGATATAAGTTATCAATATTTTTATTTAATTTATTTAATTTAATAAGAATATTATTATGATTTTTAACAATATATGAAAAATAACTAGGAATACCCATTTATATAATAATAAAACAAATCTTTAAATAAATTCTTTATATTTATATCGCAATATAATTTAGGTAAAATTATATATTTTAATTAAAATCGCAATATATATTATCGGGGCAATGAACAAATCAAATAAAAAGATAAAAATAAAGCAAAAATCCTTGAAAAAAAAGCAATATTTACACAATACGTTACTGAAAATAAAAAAATATTATAATGTAATTCAAGATTCTATATTATCATTACATAATTATAAGTCATTAGATATATTGAAATCAAATGATATACATTTAGCGATTCATCAATATCAAGATATATATGATAGGATATTTAATATACATAATTTATTAAATACAAAAAAAAATATAGATTACGATGAAGTAGCAACAAAATTACAGAATATAAATAACGAATTGAGTATATTATTTAAAAATTATGGAACGAAAAATATAATGGATTTATTATCAATACAATTTGGAAGTGACTATGTAAAAGAATTATATATAAATAATAAATTTTCATTAATAAGTAAATATGTGCATCCTATAGGATTTAAATTAATGGATTGGAAAATAAAAACAGAATCATCAAAAAAAACAAGAATAGCTAGAAATAGGATTGTAGAAGATTTTATGATAACAGAGAATTCAGAATCTTTGGATTGTTTTGATTTATCAAGGTCAAGTTCAATATTTCAAACAAAAGTATATGGAATAAAAATATCATTTCAAAATACAAAATTAAAAAAAACATTAATAATGGATGGAATAATGGATGATGTAATATTGAATTGTTGCAATGATAATTATATAAAAGAAAAAATGAAAAAAATAAAAGATAATGTTCCAAAAGAAGACAATTTTGAAAATAAGGATTTTGAAAGATTTGTTAAAATACTGACATTAAAAGATATATTAATATACAATGAGACTGAAATATATCATAAATATAATGGATATATAAGTAAAAATAATTTAACAAAACAAAAGACAATATCAGAATCAGTAAAAGAATTTTTAACAAGCGAATTATATACACAGAGATATATATTAATACAATTATTAATAAAAGCAAATGATCCAGAATTTCAATATCTAGCATATTTATTATATGATTTGTTATCAAATGAAATAAATGGATCAGTAGATACAACAGACCAAACAATATTATATGATTCGTTACCTTGGGAAGTGAAGAAATATTTTAAAGATGCAATGAAAAATACAATAAAATATACGAAAGAAATATCAAATTTTGAAACAACAAATATACCATTAGAACAACAAATATGTTTATTAAAAGCAACAAATACAGTAAAAGAAAAAGCGATGATAAAATTGAAAGAAGTGAAAGCAAAATCAGAAGATTCGGGTTCAAAGGCTAGACAATATTTGGAAGGACTTTTAAAAGTGCCATTTGGTGTATATAAAAAAGAAAAAATATTAGATAGTATGAAACGAATATCATTACAATTCAATGATATAATACAAACAATAGAACCAAAAATAACAGATATATCTAATAATTTTAATATAGAAATGAAAGAAAATTATACAAACATTGATATTTTACAAAATATAAATTATTTAAAATATGATTTTATAGAAGAATATAAAAAATTACACATAGATAAATTAATAAAGTTATATACAAATAATAAAAGATCACAATTAATAGACAATATATGTTATATAAATAGAATTTTAAAAAAAAAAAATATAAAAGAACATATATGTCATTCTGGAAAAAAAGTAGAATTTATGAAATTACATATAAAGAATACAATATTGAAACATATAAATAATAATGAGGTAATAGAAGATTTAAAGAAAAAATTTGAAAATAAAAATAAAATCAATACAATACAATTAACAAATAATATAAATATGATAGAAGAAGAATGGGAAAAATTGAATGTTTCGATGAAAAATACATACAAAACATTAGATGAAGCAGTTCATGGACATAAGAATGCAAAACGTCAAGTAGAAAGAATAATAGGTCAATGGATATCAGGTGAACAAACAGGATATTGTTTTGGATTTGAAGGTCCACCTGGAGTAGGTAAGACCAGTTTAGCAAGAAAAGGATTAGCAAATTGTTTAAAAGATGAAAATGGAGAAACAAGGCCATTTTCATTTATAGCATTAGGAGGAGCAAGTAATGGATCGACACTAGCAGGTCATAATTATACATATGTAGGTTCTACGTGGGGGAAAATAGTAGATGTATTAATAGAAAAAAAATGTATGAATCCAATAATATTTATAGATGAATTAGATAAGATAAGTAAAACAGAAAATGGAAAAGAAATAATAGGAATATTAACACATTTGGTAGATAGAACGCAAAATGAACAATTTCAAGATAAATATTTCAGTGGAATAGATTTAGATTTAAGTAAAGCATTATTTATATTTTCATATAATGATGTATCTGCTATAGATAAGATATTATTAGATAGAATACATAGAATAAAATTTGATAATTTGTTATTAAGTGATAAAATAACTATAGTAAAAACATATATTTTACCAGAATTATATGATAAATTTAATATACAACATTTAATATTTTCGGATGAAATAATAAGATATATAATAGATACATATACGAATGAACCTGGTGTTAGGAAATTAAAAGAAATATTATTTGAAATAATAAGTGAAATAAATTTGGAAATATTAAATAAAAATAATAATTTAAAAAATCCATTTGATATAACAAAAGAACTAATAAAGGATTTGTATTTAAAGGATAAACCAAAAATGATACATAAAGTAATACATAAAGAACCAGGAGTTGGAATAATAAATGGATTATGGGCAAATTCATTAGGTATGGGAGGTATAATACCTATAGAAACGTCATTTTTTCCTTCAAATACATTTTTGGATTTTAAATTAACAGGATTACAGGGGGATGTAATGAAAGAGAGTATGAATGTTGCAAAGACATTAGCTTGGAAATTAACAAAAAAGAAAACACAATTAAGTTTAATAAAGAATTTTAAAACTGCGAAATTACAGGGTATTCATATACATTGTCCAGAAGGAGCAGTTCCAAAAGATGGTCCATCAGCAGGTACAGCAATAACAACTTGTATGTATAGTTTATTTAATAAAAAGAAAATAAAAAATAATATAGCAATAACAGGAGAAATAGATTTACACGGAAATGTCACACAGATAGGAGGATTAGATTTAAAAATTTTAGGAGGAATAAAAGCAGGAGTAAATACATTTATTTATCCAACTACAAATAAAGATGATTTTGATAAATTTATGGAAAAACAAGAAAATAAAGATATATTTAATAATATAAAATTTATACCAGTATCGAAAATAGATGAAGTTTTAAAAATTGTTTTTATATAATAATAATATATATGGCTATAAAATTAACTATGAGTAATTTGTTAATATTTCTTACAACAGTATCACCATTAATAGTAACATTATTTTTAATATTGTCATCTGTATTTCATGGTGATGTGAAAGCAATATTCTTTTTATTACCGTTAATGATAATACAATTTTTAATAATATTATCTAGAAGACTAAATGCGAAAGGTAATACGAATGTAGGAGATTATAGAGTAAAAACACATGCGTTACCAACACACGATATATGTTCAATATTTGAATTACCATTTCAAAGTCATAAAGTAAATCCAAAAAGTCTATCTATATCATTAAATGGATCATTTTGGGGGTATACCATAGCATATATATTAGCATCAATACAAGCCGTGAGCGGAGCAGGTGGAGGAAGTTCATTTTTAATATTTATAACGGTATTAGCGATGGCAGATTTAACATTTAGGTATATTACAAGATGTGAAGGTTCTGGACTCATTGCATTTTGCAATATGGTTGCAGGATTATTTTTGGGAGGAATAATTGGCATTATTATGATAGCGATGATATATCCGGGTATGGGAACACCAGGGGGAAATTACTATTTTACATTTGCACCACCACAACAAAAATGTAGAGTTATTAACAATAAATTTAAATGTACAAAAAAAAGAAAAGTATAATAAATAATTCAATAATATATTTATTAAATTATTTAACATTAAACATTCTTTTCCAATGTGAATTAAAATATTTATTTATTTTTTCTTTTACGCGATTTCTTTTCCAACCTTGAAAATCGTGATTAACAACATAATTAGCATAAAAATGTTTATCAAACCATTTAAAACATTTAAAAATATTAATAGTTTTGTATTTGTTTAATATAGATTCGTTGAATATTTTTTTGTCAAGTCTTTTATTAACATAATTATGAAAAATAAATAATTCATTTTTTAATTTTTCTTTAGTATTTATTTTATTATCAGTTAAGGTTTTACAATAACTAGTAGCGTGTTCTCTACAGTAAGGACAAGGTAAATTTTGACAAATAGTTCGAATGATATCAAATACATCTTTATAATTATTTTTATAATATGTTTCATCTACCTTTTCGGCAATACCATGAAAAAACATCCATGTAGGAATAGACCATCTTTTTTTTGACATTATATATAATTCATATAAAGAGAAAAAAATAATATAATACACATTAATTATGAATGAAATAGATGATATTGAGGAAACTAATTTATTTAATCAATTATTAGCTAAAGCAGTTAGTGAAGAAAGTGAAATAGAAAATGAAGATATATGTTTTATAACAAATGAAAAACTAGAAGAAAATTATATAAAATTACCGTGTAATCATACGTTTAATTATATGGCTTTATATAATGAAATAATAAATCAAAAGAATAATTGGACAAAGATAAAAAATATTTCACATTTAGAAAGTCATAAATTAAGAGCATATCAAATGAAATGTCCATATTGTAGGACAATATATGATGGAATATTGCCTTATGTAAATATAGACGGTGTTAAAAGAATGAAATATGTAAATTCACCAAATAGTAAATGTATTAAATTAAATAGTTGTAATTATGTATTTAAAAAAGGCAAACGCAAAGAAGAAAAATGTGGAAAGAATTGTATAAATGAATATTGTGAATGGCATAAGAAAATTATAAATAAACATAAATGCATTACAGTATGTAAACATGTATTACTAAAAGGAAGTAGAAAAGGAGAATGTTGTGGGAAAAAATGTTCAAAAGGCAAAAACTATTGTAGAAATCATATTGTTAAATATACAAATCAAGAAAATAAGTAATAAATAAACTTAAATATTATATAATTTGATATAATATATATGGAAAATGAAAAAAATGAATTAGTAAATACAGTAAAGGAATGGTTAACAATAGATAATGAAATAAAGCAATTACAAAAAGAAATTAAAATAAGAAAACAGAAAAAGAAAAATATGACAGAAAATCTAGTAAATATGATGAAAAGTAGGGATATAGATGTAATGAGCTTGTCAAAAGAACAATTAATCAGAACCGAGAAAAAAGTAAAAGCACCATTGAGTAAGAAACATTTATTGACTTGTTTATTAGATTATTTCAAAGAAGATAAAGAAACAATAAATAGTTTAGGTACTTTTATAATGGATTCAAGGCCAGTAAAAATTAAAGAAAATATTAGAAGAAAAAATATTAAATAAAATTATATTTTATATGAATACAAAAAAACAAAATAAAATAAAATATGATTTATCAGCATTGCAAACAAATTACAAAGAATTAAATAATAAAAATATTAATAATGTTAACGTATGTATTTATAAAATAATAAAATCAACGAATATAAATACAATAGTATCTCCATTTATATGTTTTTTATTATATAAATATGATGATAAAGTAAAAAATGTATCAGAAAATTTAGTTTTTCCATTTAAAAAATATAAAAATATACAAAATAAGAAAATATTAAACACAGGGGATGAATTAGTATATAAATGCACTAATGAGAAATTGAAATGTAAAGGATATATTTATAAAAATAATAATGTATATTTGTTTTATGAGTCTTTAGAAAAACATTATATGAAAACTATAAATAGAAATAATCAATTATGGTGGACAGTAATGGATGAAATATGTAATCATAAAAAAGCGATAAATTTTCCAATACATAAATCAGTGTATACATTATTTTATGAGAATAGTAGTTTAATATATTTAAAAGATAATGTAGACGATGATGTAGAAATACCATCAGTGGTATATTATGGTGCACCTTGGGAACTAATACCATATAACGCGGCTTTAGGACAAAGACAAAATGCAAAGAGAGATTTTGGTTCATTTTTTTATTTTGGAGATTATTTTCAAGCAATAAAAGATGGTTGTTGGACTAGAAATAAAAGACAATATAAATCATTTTTTCACAATATAATATCAGACGAAGATGGAAAATATTATCAAGGAGGTTTAATAAGAAGTATTGTATTTTTAGGAAATTCTAGAAGTATTTTATATCGTCCGACAGACCCATTTCATTGGTATATAAATAATTATGATTCAAATAAAAAAAAACCTAGTGAACATGATAAGAAAGTAGGAAAATATAAAGGAGCTTGGGCAAAATCATACGATAGTCTAATATTATCTAATATTAAATTTAAAAATTTATCAGGATATTTTCATATTAATACAGAATATATAATAAAAACAAATAATCAAATATTTAATTTATCTAGTCATAAAATTGATATGAAAACGATATTATCAAATTGGGATCCATTTTATACTAATTATTATATAAAATAATTATATATATGAACCCTATAATACCATTTATAATAGGTGTAATTATAATAACAGTAACTAATACATTAAATAATACATTTAAGTGGATGCCACAAGAAAGTATTTTACCATATCAGCTTTGGGTAATGGCTATATGTATATTTATGATGATATTGCCTACTAAAATAGGATTAACTTATGGTCTTTAAATTAAAAACATATTTAATTTTAAAAATTGAATTAAATATATTTTATTAATTTTTATTAAATTATGGAAAAAAGAATAAATAAAAAGTTTCAAGCGCATCAACAAACATTTAAAACAAAATTAATTCAGCAATTAAAAGATCTAGGCTTTACACTAGATCCAAATGTTATTGATAATTCATATGAATTAGTAACATTTATATATAATTATCCGGATATGCAAATAACAAAGGAAGATTTAGTAAAAAGAAAAAGAGTAAAAAATTTAGTTCCTTTATGTTATAGATGTTGTGCTTTGAGAGCAAACGGAGAGCAATGTAGTAGAAGAAAAAAAGAAGGGGAAAAATTTTGCGGAACACATATCAAAGGAATACCACACGGAGAAGTGTCAAATAAACCTAGTAAACCTACGCATAGAAAAGTTCAGTGTTGGATTCAAGAAATTCAAGGTATATCATATTATATAGATGGAGATGGAAATGTATATAATCATGAAGATATAGTAAATAATATCGTTAATCCAAATATAATAGCAAAATATAAATATGAAAATATGAAATATAGTATTCCAGCATTCTTTAAAAGTTAAAAATATATAATATAAAATTATTTATTTTTTGATTATTTTCCAATTTTACGATTTTCCAACATTTTCATAATATTTCCTAATTCGTGTAGGGCTTGTTTGCGTTCCTCAATTTCTTTATCAATAGCTTTCAAATCATTTATTAATGCCCAATCATGGCGCATATCCATAGCACCACTGGATATACTCTCCTGTAAGGCATCAATAACTATCTTTTTACCTTCATTTAATTTTTTTAACTCTTCTCTAATAGTTCCATATTGAACTATTTTGGCTTTGGTTGTTTTTTTTTGTGTTCCACCTCCACGTTTTGTTTTTTTTCTTATTATTTGTATACTAACATATCCAAATCTAATAACAGATTTTGGCAAAGGAAAAACATTTTCCTCGTTTCTATATCTTAAATACAAATATCTATCATCTTCATTTACAACATATAATGTTTGAACACCTGGATTATACATTCTCATTCCTTGTCTTAAATTAAAATAGAGATGAATCCATCTATTTTTAAGATTAGAACCCTGACTTTTTCTTTTAGTTCCACCTCCTTTACGGCGATGTTTTGTTTTCTTACGCGTTCTTTTTTTACGTCTACCGCCTTTTTTCTTTTTTGTAGTTCTTTTACGAGATTTAACAGTAGAAGCAATAGAACCAATAGGAGGGGCAGTAGAAATATATCTATGATATAAACTAATACCCATACCACGTTTAATATTAGCCAAAGCATTTAGTAATTCGCGGTCGGATAATCCAGTTATCATTATTTTTTGAAATTGTTTCCATTCAGCATTGTTAGGTTTTTTAGATTTCCAACCATTAGACATACCGGGAACAATAATGGAATGATATTTTTGATAATCCAAGGTTATTATTAGATTTCTTAACATAGTAGCACTAGGGAATTCAGGAGAACTAGTTGCATTTTTTTTAGCATTTTTAATCATATCTTGGTATAAATCAAATAGTTTTTTGTTTTGAGACATTTTTTTAATATCTTTTTGTTCTTTTTTTGTTCTAGGTATAATAATATTATAAATAGTATTTTTTTGTAATATAGGCATTTGAGATACGTGTTTTTTAGATGCATTTTTTCGTGCTGCAGTTTTATTTTTAGATTGTATTTTACTATCTAAATCATAACTAACTTGCTCAGGAATAAGACTATACCTTAAATTACCTGGTATATTATTATTAACGTAATTGTATAAATAAGGTGTATTATTAGGACCAAATGTTTTATTTCTACCTTCCCAACCAAAAGCATCTTTTCTATCTTCACCAATAAAAAATAATATGTTATCGTATTCGCCAGATAATATTGTTTTTTTAAACGCAGATTGAACTGTATTAGAAGATTTTTCTATCCATATTTTTCTAGTTCCCATACCAATTTTATTATCTTTTATTTTATTTTTATTATTAATATCACGTAATAAAACATTTAATAATATTTCTCTTTGATTAGACGTTAATGGATTAGCTAATTGAGGATTGGTGGGGTCAACAATATAAACACCTCTTTTTTGTTTATGTTTAATAGATGAAATGTTATTTGATTTGGGATATAAAAATATAATAATATCAACATCATATCCTTTTTTTATATAATGTAATCCAGAATTGTTCATAATTTTTATCAATTTTTCATGTCCGCGTTGAGGTGGATTCATACGTGCATATGTACATATTAATATTTTACCTTTACCAAGTAATTTATTAGATTTTAATGATAATTTATTTAAAGCAATAGTAGCGTCGCTTAATTGATTAGTTATTATATCGTTTTCATTTAATGCATTAGGATAACTTATTGTAACATCACTCATTAATTATATATATATTATTATTATTTAAAAATTATTAATAATATAATACTAAATGATTCATAGCCCATGGGTAGAAAAATATAGACCAACGTCTTTTGAAGATATTGTATTAGAACCAATAAATAGAACATTATTAAAAAATATAATAAAAACAAATAATTTTCCAAATTTATTATTTTATGGTCCACCAGGAACAGGAAAAACAACAACAATAATTAATTTAATAAATGAATATCAAGAAAAATATAATCAAAAAAGTAAAGGTTTGAAAATACATTTAAATGCATCAGATGATAGAGGAATAGATATAATACGAAATCAAATAAATCAATTTGTTAACACAAAAACAATTTTTGGAAAAGGTATGAAATTTGTTATATTAGATGAAGTAGATTATATGACAAAAAATGCACAACAAGCACTAAGATATTTAATACAACAATATTCAAAGGATATACGTTTTTGTTTAATATGTAATTATATAAGTAGAATAGATGTATCATTACAAAATGAATTTGTAAGATTACGATTTTGTCAATTACCAAAAAAGGATATTTATAGTTTTTTAAACAAAATAGTAAAAGAGGAGAAAATAGATGTAAAAAAAGAACAAATATATGCGATTCAAGAATATTTTAAATCGGATATAAGAAGTATGATTAATTATATACAATCAAATCACGATAATGGTGGATTAAATTCTAATATTATAAGAAATGATTATTGGAATAATTTTATAAATAAAATAAAAGATAATAAAATAAAAAAGTTTGAAATGTATAATTATATAATAAATGAAAGTATTATATATAATATTCAAATTAAAACTTATATATTTAAATTTTTAAATTATATGATTCACGATAAAAAAATAGCAACTGATAAAAAATGGATTATAATAGTAAGAAATATATTACATAATAGCGATATAACAAATAAATTTTTATTGAGATATTTTATAGAAGAAATTTATTCATTATTACAAGAATAATAATATAATTTCATACGTTTTTCTAATTTATTTATAAATTGATTAGGTGATATATGGTGTGGATTAAAATTATTTCTTTTTAAACTATACTCATTAAGAATAGCTTTGTAGGATTTTTTTTTTGTTTTTATATTTTTTAACATCTTATCTTCATAAGAATCGCTAAATGTTTTTACTTGAAACATTTATATAACAAAATAAAGAAAAAAAAATTGATTTAAATATTAATAATATATTTAATAGAAATGAACTTAAACAACGATTTAGATGAAGAATGGATGAATTTTAATGAAAATGGAAAATTTAATAATAATAAAAATATTGTTACTCATTCAAAAAATGATATAAATTGCACTGCTATTTATATATCTACCAAGACAAAAATAGGATATTTAAATTTAACTGATATAAAGTTAGGTGAATTATTTTGGAAATTACCAGTATTAGAATATCATATTCCAAAAAATGGTATTCTAAAAAAATCATTTAAAATAAACTGTAATACTAAAGAAGAAGTCGTAACATTAGAAAATAAAATCAAATTAAATAAAAATGTTAAACAAACTATTATAACACAAATTGATAATATGCATAATAAAAGACATAAATTTAAAGATATTCGTAAAATTGACATGGGATTATGTAAATCTGATTTATTAAGTTGTAGAAAAAAGAAAAAAGGGGCGTTTTACAATTGCTTTGCTATAATTATGCGTGTTATGTTTAAAAATGTTTTTAAGGAAGTTCATATAAAAATATTTAATACAGGAAAATTAGAAATACCAGGTATACAAGATGATCAATTATTATATGATGCTCTTGATGAATTAATAATAATATTAAAAAATAGTATGAATAATGATAATATCTATTATAAAAAAGATAATATTGAAAATGTATTGATTAATTCTAATTTTAATTGTGGGTATTTTATAGATAGAACAAAATTATATAATGTATTGAAATATACCTATAAAATTCATTCATTATATGACCCTTGTTCTTATCCAGGTATTCAATGTAAATTTTATTACAATAAAAATAATGATAAAAATAATGGCATTTGTGGCTGTTCCAGGAAATGTTATAATATTAATAAAAAAGAAAGAAAACTTATTCCAACTCGTTGTACTGAAATATCTTTTATGATTTTTCGAACAGGTAGTGTATTAATTGTTGGACATTGTAATGTAGATACTCTTATGATTGTATATGAATATTTAAAAAATATATTAACAATTGAATATTTAAATATATATCAACCTGGTATATTTGAAAAAAAAGTTAAAACTAAAAACCAAAAAATTAGAAAAAAAACAATATTATTTACTGTTTGAATATAACCAATTTATATATTTCAAAGATGTTTTTTTTGTAAAATAATCATCATTTTTTATATTTGATAATTTTTTTATTAATAATGATTTATTTATAGGTTTTTTTATAAGTTTCAATACAAAATATTTATATAATTCTATATATTTGTTTATTGTTGTATATTTATTTACAATAAATTTTATAAATACATCTATTATTTCTGTATCAAATTCATATATAAAATAATTATTTATTAATTTTTTTGATATATTCTTCATATCTTTTACCGAACTTTTCACTGTTTCATAATTAATTATATCATTTGTTTTTTTTAACATAATAGTTATATGTGTATTATATACATCAGTATATTTTTTTATTCTTATGTATAATCCTTTTTCATAATCACTTAATATTAATTTTTTTCTAAAATCATTGTTTATTTCAAAAATTGTTTTTTTATATACAAATAATGTTGCGTCTTTTGAATTTAATTGAATGTAATTAGTTGTTTCTTCTCCTATTTGTCCTACAAATTCAACATAATATAAATATGCTTTTTGAATATGATATATTATTAATTCAATGTTTTTTGTATATATTAATAAAAAATTAAATATATGATTTATTGTATCTAATCCTCTAATTATTATAAATGAAAAATATTCACTATTTTTTGTTGATAAATTATTATAGATATAATCTATATAATTTTCTACTAGATATATGTAGGTTTCAATTAC